>Ga0310343_10000174_pt1 | contig 28991 bp, 30 predicted proteins | sample HC15DNA2025_MG_FD_203519 | JGI IMG/M metagenome (GOLD analysis project Ga0310343, IMG submission 203519) | Marine microbial communities from station ALOHA, North Pacific Subtropical Gyre - HC15-DNA-20-25_MG | ecosystem: Environmental > Aquatic > Marine > Oceanic | place: Pacific Ocean: North...
CGATTTCAGAAGTGGAGTCTGGACGCCATGACGGCAAGGTAACCGCTACGTCATCACCATTTGCCGTGACCGCGAACCCGATCGGGTCGAGGAGCCCTGGCAGATCGGCCGCAACAAGGTCGGTGCCGAGAATTCGATTGACCTCAGAAATACGAACGCCGACCGAACGGACAAGTTCAGGCATACCCGATGACCGTTCGTCAGCCCCACCGGCATGAACAACAAGGTCAGGACACGTGAGAGAAAGAAGTTCAGCAAAACGCTGCACCGCGCGGTCAGCAAGCGCCGGATCAACCCCACGCTCGTAACGAGCCGAGGCCTCTGACCTCAATCCGTGGCGAGAAGCTGTCTTCATAATTCCGAGCGGCGCAAACCACGCAATCTCGAGTACCACCTCGGTCGTCGAGTCGGAAATCTCGCTATCGGCTCCACCCATGACACCACCGAGACCAACCGGCACATCATTTCCATCACAGATGAGGAGGTCATCGACAGTGCAAGAGCGTTCAACATCATCGAGCGTCGTCAGTGTTTCTCCGTCGCGCGCCATGCGCACCGAGAACCCTCCTCCGATGGTGGAGAGATCGTAGGCATGGTTGGGTTGCCCCAACTCAAGCATGACGTAGTTGCTCACGTCGACAACATTGTTGATCGCCCTCATACCCAGCGCTTCGAGTCGACGAACCATCCATTCGGGCGACGGATGCACGCGTACCCCTGAAATCACTGTTGCGGTAAATCGACCACACGCGGGATCAGCAATCGAAACTGGAACCGTTCGACCTTCACCGCTCACCGCTGAACCCTCACCAACCTCGGCCAGAGGCTGCGAACGCCACGCCGCAAGATCTCGAGCCACCCCCTCGATCGACCAGCAGTCAGGACGGTTGCGAGTGAGATCAAGATCAAAGACGACGTCTGGTTCAATTCCTAAGACCTGCGCATACGAGACGCCCAGTTCAGCGTCACTATCTAATAGCAGGATCCCAGAGTGATCCTCACCAACTCCCAACTCGACGGCCGAGCAGAGCATGCCTTCTGAATCAATACCGAGGATGCCTCGACGTTCGATCGTCATTCCGTTCGGCATCGTCGTCCCTAGCGTTGCGAGCGGCACAACATCACCAGCCGACATATTCGATGCACCACACCACACATGGCGCTCGTCACCATCACCTGCGTCAACCCATACGCGACGAACCTTCGCCGCATCTGGGTGTTGTTCCACCCGCAACACCCGAGCCGAGACGACTCCCTCAACCGGGGAGCCGATAGCGATCGTCTCCTCAACAGCGAGACCGAGCGCAGTGAGGTCTGCAGCGACCGCCTCGACGGCATCGTTATCGGTCGGGTCAGCGAACGGTCCAAATTCATTGAGCCACGAAAGAAGTACCTTCATCTCAACCTCTCAGAACTGCTCGATGAACCGAATGTCGTTGACGTACATGTCACGGATGTCGGTGATGCCATGCCGCATTACTGCCATGCGGTCGATACCAAAACCGAAAGCAAAGCCACTCCAAACTTCAGGGTCAACCCCACCTGCGCGAAGCACCTCGGGGTGAACCATTCCGCAACCCCCAAGTTCAAGCCAGGAGCCATCGGGGCGACGAATATCAAACTCAGCCGATGGCTCAGTGAACGGGAAGTACGACGGCCGAAGACGAGAGGTGAAGCCTTCGCCGAAAAATGCTTGGGTGAATGCCTCAATCGTGCCGGCCAAGTCGGCCATCGAAATGTCACGATCGACGACAAGCCCCTCGATCTGGTGAAACACCGGCATGTGCGTTGCGTCAGGGGTGTCACGCCGAAATACCCGCCCCGGAGCAACGATGTAGATCGGTGGTTCAGATGTAAGCATCGTGCGGATCTGAACTGGAGACGTGTGAGTTCGAAGCAGCAATCCCGAATCATCGGCATCCTCGTGCTCGTCATGGCCTATGAACAAGGTGTCGAACTCGCCGCGCGCCGGGTGCCCCTCGCTCATGTTGAGAGCCTCGAAGTTATGCCAGTCGGTCTCCACTTCTGGGCCTTCGGCAACGGTGAAGCCGAGACCAACGAAAACATCTTCGAGTTCTTGCCAGGCTTGTGTCACGAGGTGCAGATGCCCTCGGGATGCAGCATCCATCGCTTCGGTGAGGTCGAGTCGCTCCTCTGCCACCTGCGATGCTCGTTCGATGGCAATGAGTTCTTGGCGGCGTTCATCAATGGCAGCACTGACCGATGCGAATCCCTCGTTTAACGAGCGGCCAACGGCTTTTCGTTCTTCAATATCGTCAATGTTTGCCAGCGATGCCTTCAAGCCTCCCAGCACGCCCTTCTTGCCGAGCGTCTCACCGGATACGGCATCAATTTCATCGAGCGATGCGGCTTCACTCACCCGCTGCAAAGCGGTTTCAATCGCCGCTGTGATGTCATTCGTCACAAAACTGTCCTCTCCACGTCTTCATTCAGATCTCACGTCGTTAGCCGACTTACCGAAACCCATTGCCCACATGGGGCCACACGCCCAGAACAGACGGTGTCACACTCCCCGGACGGGTCGCCCGGGGCATAGAAATCGACGGATGAAGGTCACCTCAAGAGCATAGGCATAGCGGCTCATCTGGCCAACGTTTCTCCACCACCGGCGACCGACTCTGCAAGGGCAAACACGATCAACGTCCCTGCCATCGCCACATTCAAACTCTCTGAGCGCCCGCGCTGAGGAATCTGAACCCACTCCGAAATCTTGCCGCCCTCATCAACCCCATGAGCCTCATTGCCCATCACGACGGCGATTTTTTGACTCCAATTAAAGGATCGATATGGCGTCCCCCGGTGAGATGAAGTCGCCACAAGAAGAAAGCCTGCCTCCGCGATGTCATCGAGAGACATCTCTATAACCGGCACATGAAATACCGCACCAGCCGACGAACGAATCGTCTTTGGAGACAACACGTCCGCTGTTCCCGGTGTGCAGATCACTGCGTCAAGACCGGCCGCTTCCGCCGATCGAATAAGCGTGCCGACGTTTCCAGGATCGCCGAGCCCGTCAAGCACCATGACCGATCGAACATCTGACGTAACTTCAGATTGACGGCGTACAACAAGCGCGAGATTCGGTTGTGGTTCTGTTGTCGTCGCCACGCGCTCAAGTGCAGCAGCGGTGAGGGGGGTACAGACCCCTGCGGTCACTTGCTCGCCGCCTGGACCGACGAACTCTTCGAGAACATCCCAGCCAGCTGCGAGTGCTTCAGAAACGAGAGTTGCTCCCTCAACGAGAACAACCCCTTCAGATTCTCGGGACGCGCGACTCCGCGCGATATCGCGGAGGTGCTTGACCCGAGAGTTCCTTGGTGAAAGTGGCTCAGGTTGCGATCGCACCGAGCCCGCTCCGATCGATCGGGTTATAACGCTGCTTTTGCCTGCTCGACAAGAGCAGAAAATGCGGCGGCGTCAGTTACTGCGAGATCGGCGAGGATCTTGCGGTCAACTTCGATTCCTGCGGCGTTCAGACCTGCAATAAACCGGCTGTACGACATGTCGTTCTGGCGGCATGCTGCATTTATGCGCTGAATCCAAAGACGACGAAACTCGCCCTTCTTCGCACGACGGTCACGGAACGCATACTGACCGCTTCGCATGACCTGTTCATTGGCCGCACGGTATGACCGACTCTTATTGCCGTAATAGCCGCGCGCCTGCTTCAAGACTTTCTTGTGGCGCTTCTTTGCTGCCACTCCACGCTTCACACGTGCCATGAGATTTCTCCTCGTTCGCTTCTTACAGAAATTGGTTGGCGTTTAGCGCTCGGCGAGCAAACGCTTGATGTTCTTTTCGTCTGAGGAATGAACATCTACGTCGCCATCAAGTCGACGAGTGCGAGTTGTTGGCTTCTTTTCGAACAGGTGCTGACGCATGGCCTGCTGGCGGCGAAGCTTTCCTGTTCCGGTCTTCTTAAACCGCTTGGCAGCGGTCTTACTGGTCTTCATTTTCGGCATCTTCGCCTCCTGGTATTTCGTTCTCGTTCGTTGGGCCTTTGGCTGCTGATGCCGCAGCTGCTTCGGCCTTCTTTGCGGCTTCTGCCGCTTTCTTATCCGGTGACAGCACCATTGACATCGATCGTCCTTCGAGCCGGGCCTGGTTGTCGACCCTTGCGAGCGGTCCCGCCGCTTCAAGGACTTCATCGAGAATTTTCGATCCGAGTTCTGGGTGAGCCATCTCACGGCCTCGGAACTGAAGAGTTACTTTTACTTTGTGTCCGTCTTCAAGAAATCCGATGAGGTGCCGAACTTTGGTGTTGAAATCACCTTTGCCAATTTTCGGTCGAAACTTCACTTCCTTCACCGAAATCTGGACGCTTTTACGGCGCGACTCCTTTGCCTTTTGGGCCTCTTCGTACCGGAACTTGCCGTAGTCCATGACTCGGCAAACCGGCGGTGAAGCATTGGGAGCCACTTCGACGAGGTCAAGATCGAAACTTCTCGCAAGGCGAAGTGCTTCGGGCACTGGCTTTATTCCGAGCTGGTCACCCTCAGGTCCGATGAGACGAACCTCTCGGGCTCGAATGCGATCGTTGATGCGGTGTTGGTCGCTGCGTGGCGCTGCTATGACGTTGTTCTCCTGAGCAAGGGCTATGGCCTCCCGAATAAATAGCACGAAGCCACACGTCAAAGACTTTCGCCTTCCACCATGACCCAGACGCACTCTTTTCGTGGCTGGGTGGGGGCATACCCCACTTCGATCAGTTGTCATTTCGATCAGTACTCGACTGAACGAGTCACTACGCTAGCGGACGTGAGTGACGAATCCGACGACTTCAGCGAGCCACCAACCAACGACGATTTTTTGGAACTCGATCGTGAACTGCAAGAGGCCCGAGCTCGAGTGGCTGAAGCACCAGTTGAAACCGTCATCACCAACCATGCGGTCGGGCTATATGAACTGGCCGCAATCCACCTTTCTGCGAGCCCTCCAGACCTTGAAGCAGCAGCACTCGCCATCGATGCGTTTGCGTGCCTGATCGAAGGCCTAGCGGGAAGGCTCGGTGAAGAAAGCCGCACCCTTGAAGCTGCCCTTGCCAATATCCGCATGGCGTTTGTTCAAGTCAAACAAATGACGGCAGGTGAGGCGCAAGCCGAATAACCCCCACGCCGCGGGGTCAGCTAAGCGAAAAACGCCCTTTCGGTGAAGACGTCACGCGTCCGTCGAAAACCCTCACACCCTCATCTCGAAGCAGGCGAGCGTGCTCCCGCTCATTTCCTGGTACGAGGCGCCCCTGAGAGTTCACAACCCTCCACCAGCAGAGCCCAGGCGTTTGCGCAAGCACCCTTCCGACATGTCGCGACGCCTTTGGTGCTCCAGCGTCACTTGCAATATCGCCATACGAGACGACTTCGCCAGGCTCTAACAACCGGATGATGTCAATAATGCGACCGTCAAGTGGTTGAGATGACGCCATGAAGACACGCCTGCCGCTAACCCGCCCGCCGGCTGACGCAAGATGCCTCGACTCTGCCGAATCGTCGGGTGGTCGACACTGTCACCTTTGCTCCGACCTCAATATTGCGTGATCCGTCAGCAATTGCAACGCAGTGAAACGGAAGGGTGACTCCATCGACGTCAACCTCACCGAGACCGACTTCAGGGTCGAATGACGTGATGACTCCGTGAGCCTGCGGTGTCACGGCACAATCTTTGAGATCGGGATCTCAACGAGGTCGGTTGCTCCGGCTTCGGAGAGTGCTGGAATCAGACGATTGATGTTGGTTTTCTGTACGACGGTTTCGATAGCGAAGTCACCGTTAGCCAACTGGTTTACCGTCGGGCTCTTCGCTGCAGGCAGGATTGCAAGTACGTCTTCTCGGTGCTCCCCAGCAACGTTGAGTTTCAGCAGCACCTTGCCACGAGCGTCGAGCGTGCCATTGAGGAGGATCATTATCTGGTCCATCGCATGTCGAAGCTCTGGGTTGGCGTATGACGCAGGATGCGCAATCACCTCGGTGTAGCTCGTCAGCATGGTGTCGATGACCCTTAAGCCAGCAGCTCGTAGAGCTCGACCCGTCTCGGTGATGTCGACGACGCAGTCAGCAATATCGGGAACTTTCGCCTCGCTCGCTCCATATGAGAGCCGGACATCAGCGTTCACGCCACGTCCGGCGAAGAACCGCTTCGTCATCTCTGGATATTCCGATGTCACCCGCACTCCGTCGGGGAGATCAGCGACACTTTGGTACGGGGAATCTCCCGCTACTGCAACAACGACTCGCACCGGGTTCGACGTCGCCTTTGAGTACTTAAGTTCACCCAGACTCTCAACGGTGCTTGAGGTTTCTTCCACCCAGTCACGTCCGGTGATCCCGATGTCGAACAGTCCCTCTGCGACGTACACGGGAATTTCTTGCGGGCGAAGGATACGTACCTCTGCCACCCGAGGGTCATCAATCGTTGCCCGATAATCGACACTTGACGAGCGAACGATCTGAAGATCTGCCGCCTCGAATAATTCAAACGTCGCCTTCTCGAGCGAACCCTTCGGGAGTACTACACGCAACACGTCGCAAAGGCTAACGGCGAGATAGCCCGTCAGTGCTCAGTTGGCTGATCGGCAAGAAGGGCCAAAGCATGCGGTAAGACGTCTATCACCGCGTCGAGTTGCTCGATTGCACCTTTCGGAGAGCCCGGAAGATTGCAGATCACGGTTTCGCCAACGATGCCGCAGACCCCTCGTGACAGTCGACCGAAGGGGCTGATCGCCCGCATGGCTTCAGCAAATCCGGGAGCGACACGCTCAATGACGTCATTCGTGCCCTCAGGTGTTTGATCTCGTGGAGCGAAACCCGTGCCCCCGGTCGTTGCGATCAGCCCTGCGAAGCCTTGACTCATCTGCGAAAGAGTGGCCGCAACAGATTCTCGGCCATCTTCGGTCACCCGACGCTCGATGACATCGAATCCGGCGGCCGTTAAGCGAGCGGCTACACCTTCCCCGCCGGTGTCTTCTCGAACTCCGTGATGCACACCGTCGCTAACCGTCAGCACTTTTGCTTGGGGTGTCGTCATGTTGTTCGACGGTACCTCATCAACACCATGCCGTCTGTATCTGCCTCGTGAGGAAGAACCCTCCAGCCCGACCCGAACGGTTGCCATTCACCTGGAGGTTGCGATCTATCAACTTCCCAACCTCCCGGAACGTGATGGTCGATCGATTCACTTCCATTGATTGTGCACACGCTGTAGATGAATCGACCACCGGGCTTCACCAACGCCGTTGCTGCGTCGATCAGCGATTGCTGCAGTGCACCCAACACCGTGATGTCAGAGGGCTGCACCCGCCAACGCGAGTCAGGTCGGCGTCGAAGCGCCCCGAGCCCGGAGCACGGAGCATCAAGCAACACCGCATCAAACTGACCAGGCGTGAAGGGAGGAGAATTCCCATCGGCGGCTACCACCGACAATCGGCCGCCGCCGTACCCGAGACGTTGGGCGTTATCGGCAATCAAGCTGGCCCTTTGCGGCCGCAGGTCTGCTGCGACAACAGTTGCGCTTTTCGCTGCTAGAGCGGTCGCCTTTCCACCGGGTGCTGCGCACATATCGAGGATCCGCTCCCCTGGTTGCGCATCGACAGCATCTGCCACCCACGTCGACGCCCGATCTTGCACATAACCGTCATCTCTCACCACCGGCGCAGGTGGCACGTTCATTCGTTCTAGCGATGCCACGGCTCGATCTTGGCCAACCTCGGCTACGTAAAGGTCAAAAATCCAATCGGGGACGCTCAACTGCGAAGCAGCAGAGGGCCATATGATTTCAGACGGTGGAGCACCTTCGACCGTGCGTCTCAGGACTGCATTTACAAAGCCCCGCACCCGCCGAGGCGCAAGAGCGACGGTCTCGTGAACGGCTGCGTGAGCGGGGACGCCACCCCAACCCCATTGATATGCGCCAAGCCGAAGAATCCGCCGGATAGCGGCATCAGGAGGCGAAGTGATGTGACGATCGACGAGCGCATCACAGGCACGACGAAGTCTGGTGGTGCCGTACACGAGGTCGGTCACCATGGCCCGATCGCTGCGCGACAGCAAACTGCGATCGAGCATCGAAGGGACGACAAGATTCGCAAACGCTCCCTCTTCTTCGATTCGCCTCAGCAACGTGAGGGCAAGACGCCGAGGATCGTCGGTCACTCGAACCACTCACCACTATCGGGCCGAGCCCCGCGTACCCAATCATCGAACGCCATCTGCGGTTTTCCCGCTGGCTGCACGACGGTCGGCACAATCCGCCCGTCAGATTCGGTCGCCTGGATGATCCTGAACCGATCACCACGCCATGTCGTCCACGCTCCCCCAATACGAACGCGCCGCAGAATCTCATCGTTGCGCTCTGACCAGTCGATATGGCGGTCATCACTGGTGATTTTTGTCGCATAGGTGATCTCACCAACCTGTGGAGTGGGGTCACCTAGGCCATCTTCGAGACACTTCAACAGCAGTTCAGTTCCGACCACTCCAAGCTCGACTGTCAGCGTTGCGGAATCAATTTCTGAGCTCACCGGCAGCGCTGACGACGCGTACACACCCCCTGCATCTAATGCTTCGACGACCTCCATCACACAGACACCAGTCTCAACATCGCCAGCGAGAATCGCTCGCTCCACCGGCGCCGCACCGCGCCACCGTGGCAACAAGGAGAAATGAATGTTGACCATCGGAATCTGTTCGAGCACTGACGGTCGGATGATTTCGCCGTACGCAACGACGACGCCCAGCTCAGCACCACATGATGCTGCGTCAGCGGCGAAGTGGCTAACAGGAAGACCAAGCTCTTGGGCTCGCGCCCCAACCGGTGTCGGCGACGTTGCGCCACCTCGGCCTCGACGCCGATCTGGCCCGGTGATGACCAACTTGATGTCGTGACCGGCAGCGACAAGAGTGGAAAGCACATCCGCAGACACTTGCGGACTGCCGAGAAAGACAAGCCGTGGGGGGTTCCTCACCGCAGTGGCAGACGACGAAACCCGCGGCGTTCAGGTTCAGGGGCGCTTAACCGCCGGTACTCGGCAAGAGCCTCACTTCGCTGCTCTGGGGTCATACGGTCGAACATCAGCACGCCATGGAGGTGATCGAGTTCATGCTGATACATCCTCGCTTCGAGATCGTCAGCCTCCCGCTCAACCTCGTTGCCATCGAGGTCAATGCCGCGCAGCAACACGCGGCGTGGTCGAATCATCTCAACATAGAGGCCCGGAATCGACAGACACCCCTCGTCGTACACCCACTCACCATCTGATTCGGCGATGACCGGGTTAAAGATCACTTCGCGGCCGTCGTCGAGATCCCAGACAAAGATTTGTTTCTGGATGCCGATTTGCGGGGCGGCGAGCGCAATTCCTCCGTTGCTCGTTTCCAATGTGTCAAACATCTCATCGACCAACCGGACGAGACGACCATCGATATCGGTGATCGGGGCAGCCTCCGACTTCAACACCGGATCGCCAAAGGTACGAATCTCATGCGTCATACGTGGCAGGCTACCTGTCATCGCTCCTCACTACTTTGACGAAGCTCCCGATGCGGCCACAGACCCTCGAACAGTCGAGGTTGTTCTCAACGATGTCGCGTTTTCATTTCAGACCGACACCGGCGTGTTCAGTCACGGGCACCTCGATAGCGGCACTGCGTTGTTGCTTCAGCAGGCGCCGCCGCCACCGCCGCATGGCACCTTCGTTGATATCGGCTGCGGTGCAGGCCCAATTGCGCTCACTTTGGCTCAGAGGTCACCACAAGCGACGGTGTACGCAATTGACCCAAACAGTCGGGCACGCGAGTTAACAATATCCAACGCAAAGCGCCTCTCGCTGGAGGTGACCACCTTGCATCCTGATCAGGTGCCGAGCGAATTGACCGTTGACCTCATCTGGTCAAATCCACCGATACGAATTGGAAAAGACGCACTTCACGCACTGTTGAACGACTGGTTAGGGAGGCTTTCCAAGAACGGCACAGCACTCTTCGTGGTCAACCGCCATCTCGGAGCAGATTCGTTGCATCGTTGGTTAGAGGGCGCCGGGTGGCGAGTCAATCGCTTGGGATCGCGCAGCGGTTTTCGGCTTATCGAAGTCACACACCTGAAAGGTGATGACAGTGACTAACGCCCCGGATTGACGGCAACCCGAAGTCGGCCCTTCGCCGGACGATGACCTAGAGCAAGTGCCCTACCAAGAACCTCGGGGTTAGTCGCTCGCACCTGTCGACGATCACCGGTGCCGCCAACTCGCACCGAGTCAGGTAACGACTGCACGAAGTCTGCTGCTCCCGCCCCCTCGATGACAGCAATCGCCCCGTACGGCGGAAGCGCTAGCTGTTCCCGTTGGGCGCGCTCTATTTCGCTGGCGTCCCCGGGCGCAACCTGAGACATCGCTACCAGTAACGGGTGGTCAATCTGTCTCGTCTGCACGACCAATCGACCGCCGTCGGCCTTTCGTCCGACGAGGCGGGCTGCACGAGTAAGCAAGCTCAATGTCTGCTCGCCCGCGCGAAACCGCGGTGCCAACACCTCGCTGTCGATATCCAGTACGACCACGGTGTCGGCATGCGCGACCCGGTGCAGTAGCGCTTCGGTGCCAACAAGCACTTCAACCGCGGGGCCACTCGACCAGTCAGGCTCGGTGTCAGCATCGACGACCCGCGCAGGTCGACCTGCTGCGGCTGCCAGTTCTTTCACGAGTCGAGCGGTGCCAGGACGAAGATTTGAGAACGACATGCCATGACAATTGAGGCACGTCATCGGTCTCTCGGATCCGCATTTCGCACACGACAACAGATCATCATCCGGTTGAGACATCAGCGATCCGCAGCGTTCACAGGTCGCCAGGTCGCCGCACGATCGGCACGCCAACAGTTTGGACGTACCTTTTCGGTTGACTACGCACAGCACACGACGAGAGGGACTACGAAGTTCTTCAATAACTGTTGATGAGAGCCTGCCGCCGGGAGCAGAGTCGTCATCTGAAAGATCAGCAATCACGATCTCTGGCCAGCCAGCGGTTTCTCGCTCCCGCGATGGCGCCTCAATCGCTCGTTTATGCAGCGCTTCCGGTGTTGGGGTGGACGACACCAAGATCAGAGGAATGTCGCTACGAAGTGCCCGCTCTGAGGCGACCTCGCGAGCGTGCCATGTTGGAGAGGCTTCCGATTGGAGGCGCTCGTCATGCTCGTCAATCACGATGATCGAACCCAATTTGGGAAGTCTTGCGAATACGGCCGTTCGCGTTCCGATGACAACGTCCACTCCGGCCGCAGCTCGCGCCCACTCGTGCGGAAGCAACGCGGTTGTAACTCCAGCTCTTCCTACTCGGGATTTCAAGATAGTGGCGTCGTCAACTCCGGGCACGACTACAAGCACTGGGCCACGTTCAACGCAACTCCATAGCGATGGAAGCACATCAGAAGTAGGTGGAAGGCGCAACACTCCACCGTTGCGCGCAAGCAACCGAGTCGTTGCAGGAGACCGAGGCTCTGGCGCCAACGATGAGTACGACGGAGTACCGATAGATCGCACCACTCGAGGTGGCGAAGCAGCTCGGAAAAATTGTGATCGTCTTCCCGCCCATCGTTGAGCCGACCATTCTGCGAGTTTGATCACCGATTCGTCGGGTCCGACACCAGAAACTCGCCGTAGGGGAAGGAGTTCGCCAGATGGTGATGCGTCACTCGGGTCAAACTCTTTAACCCAGCCACCAATCTTTCGTCCGTGAAGGTCAATTCGGACGATCGAGCCGATCGTGATCTCTGCCGAAAGGTCATCGGGTATTCGGTAGTCGAATGCGCGGTCAGGCCCTGAACGATCGCATAGAACGCGTGCGATATTGGGTCGAGCGGTCACTCACACGCCAACGGCAGATTTGAATTCATCGAGTCGTGACAGCGTCTCCCATGAGAAACCCTCACGCCCAAAGTGGCCATACGCTGCGGTTCGTTGATAGCCAGGCCGCAACAGATCAAGGTCACGCACGATTGCTCCCGGGCGAAGATCGAACACCTCTCGAACTGCAGCGACGATGGCATCTGGATCAACCTGCTCTGTGCCGAACGTGTCGACAAGGATGCTCATTGGGTGGGCGACACCTATTGCGTACGCAACCTGTAGCTCACAGCGACTCGCTGCACCTGAGGCGACGACGTGTTTCGCAACCCAGCGAGCCGCATAAGCGGCGGAGCGGTCAACCTTTGATGGGTCCTTGCCGCTGAAGGCTCCTCCACCGTGGCGACCCATGCCTCCATACGTGTCGACAATGATCTTTCGGCCCGTCAGCCCGCAGTCACCCTGAGGACCACCGATGACAAACCGGCCCGTCGGGTTGATGAAAATGTCGTAATTGTCGCCGGCGAATTGCTCGGGAATGACCGGGTTGATCACTTGTTCAATGAGGTCAGGGCGAATGACGGTGTCACGATCAATGCCATCTTGGTGTTGAGTGGAAATAACGACGTTCTTGAGACTGATCGGGCGACCATCTTCGTATTGGAAGGTGACCTGTGTTTTGCCATCGGGACGCAAGTACGGAACCTGCCCTTTGTGGCGAACTTCAGCAAGTCGTTCCGCCATGCGATGCGCGGTCCAAATTGGAAGGGGCATGAGCTCTGGGGTCTCGTTACAGGCGTAGCCGAACATCATGCCTTGGTCGCCGGCGCCTTGCAGGTCAAGGTCGTCGGCGGAGGGCCCAGATGATCGCACTTCTTCGGATGCATCGACACCTTGAGCGATATCGGCACTTTGTTCGTCGATCGAAACGATGACGCCACAGGTGTTGCCATCAAAACCCGCATTGGCATCGTCGTAGCCAATATCGGTGATCGTCTTTCGAACAATCTTTGGGATCTCGACGTATTCTGAGGTCGTCATTTCTCCTGCAACCACACACAGCCCTGTGGTCACCATTGTCTCACATGCGACGCGACCCGCTGGGTCGACTTCAAGAATTGCATCGAGAATTGAGTCGCTGACTTGGTCCGCAACTTTGTCGGGATGACCCTCAGTCACGCTTTCTGATGTAAATGTCCAGCGGGCCACGTCGACTCCTCCGTTTGCAGGTTCAGCGATTCTTATGTTTGCACAAGAACCGTAGCGAATCTCACATCACCCTCGAGCAGGGGCGCAGTGGATTCAGTTGGCGGGGCCGACGCGACCGGCATCTGCCGAGCGCATCGACGTGCGCATCCTAACGATTTCGTCGACAACACCGACGGCAATCTCCGCCTTTGAACGCAGTGTCAGGTCTTGCTCTCCGTCGGCTGAAACCAGAGTGACAGCATTTGTTCCGTGAGCGAACCCCACCCCTTCGGCGCTGACATCGTTTGCGACGACCAGGTCGAGGCACTTGCGTTCGAGTTTTGACCGGGCGTTTGTGACGAGGTCACAGGTTTCAGCTGCGAAACCAACGATGGTTTGATGAGGGTGACGGTTTCGTCCGATTGTTTCAAGCAAATCTGGTGTCGGCTCAAGAATGACCTCCGGGACACCGCCCGCCTTTTTGATCTTGCCGTCAACGGAATCTTTTGGCCGGAAGTCGGCTACTGCTGCGGCCATGATGACGATGTCGGCCGCTGGAGCAACAGAGTCAAGTGCCGTTTGCATCTCGGCGGCGGTCTCAACCTGAATACGGTCAGCTGTCGGAGATATCGGAAGTTCAGTCGTGGTAACCACTGTGACGTTTGCACCTCGGCGCACACACTCTTCGGAGATCGCATGGCCCTGCTTGCCCGATGAACGGTTTGCAATCACGCGAACTGCGTCAATTGGCTCACGGGTACCACCGGCGGTAACCACCACGTTGAGACCCTCCAAGTCGCGATCGGCAAGGGCACGTTCGGCTGCTGCCACGATGTCTGCAGGGTCTGCGAGGCGGCCCTTGCCAACATCGCCACCAGCGAGGCGTCCCGCCTCAGGCTCAACGATCTGCACTCCTCGAGAGCGCAACAATTCGATATTTGCTTCTACCGCAGGGTGTTCCCACATTTCTGTGTGCATTGCTGGGCACACCACTACGGGGGCTCGGGTTGCGATCAAGATGTTTGTGAGAAGGTCAGTCGACAAGCCGTGCGCATACGCAGCGAGCACTCGTGCGGTTGCGGGTGCTACGAGCACCAAGTCAGCACCTTGTCCGAGCGTGGTATGAGGAATTGGGTCTGAACCTTCCCATAGCGAGGTTCGAACCGGTTCTGATGCAAGGGCGCTAAAGGTAGTTGACCCAACAAAATGCTGAGCTCCAGCTGTCATCACCGGGGAGACGTGGGCTCCCGCGTCAACGAGGCGACGGCATAACTCAATGGCTTTGTATGCAGCAATGCCACCACTTACACCGAGAACGATTCGCTTGCCCTCGAGCATGGCGTCTCACTCAGACATCTGCTTCAGCGTCGGCATCGAAGCCTTCACCGACAGGAAGGTCGACTTCTTCGACCTCTTCGACCGGTTCACCCCAAAGAATCTTGTCGGCAGTAATTTCTTCAAATGCGACGCTCAACGGCTTGCGGGCAGTCGAGGAGACCTGGGGCGGAATCATATGCCCGAGACCGCCACCCAATTGATTGAAGTATGAGTTAATGTCTCGCGCTCGACGAGCTGCGAGGGTAACAAGGCCAAATTTTGAGTCAACACGATCGAGAAGCCCCTCAATCGGCGGATTCACCATGGTTTCATTCGACTGTGACACGTTGGAGAGTGTAGCGGGGTTATCGGCGTGAGCGTTCGTTAAAGATCACTGCGAGCATGTCGTCAACCGTCTGTTCGAGATCATCATTTGTCAGCACATGATCAGCAATCGCCAGACCCATAGGCTCTTCAGCTTCAGCCTTCTTCAGTCGGGCGAAGATTTTGTCATTGGCATCACCACGCCCACGTAAACGCCGCTCCTGTTCCTCACGTGACGGTGGAAGCAGGAAGATCAAAATGGCTTCGGGGTACTCCTGTTTCACCTGTCGGGCACCATCGAGTTCGATTTCGAGCACAACATCTCGGCCCTCGATGGATGAACTGTCAGGTGCGGGAGTGCCGTAATAGTTGCCAAGAAATTCCGTCCACTCGAGAAATCCATTCGATTGGATCCGTTCTTCAAACTCCTTTGCTGAACAGAACACATACGCATCCGGTGACTCGCCATCGCGCCGATCTCGAGTAGTCCACGAACGACTCAACCACAGCCGCGGGTCACATGCCACGAGTCGATTTACGATCGTGCCTTTTCCAACCCCGCCGGGGCCCGACACCACAATGATGAGTGGGTTGTGGTGCTCAGACACCGAGTTCCTCGAGCAACGCTGCGCGCTGTTGCGAACCAAGACCCTGAATCTTGCGATTGTGGGCAATGCCGATGTCATCCATCAGCCGGCGAGCCTTTACTTTGCCTAGTTTTGGTAGCGACTCAAGAACCGAAAGCACTTTGATGCCCCCGATAAGAGGATCGTCACTGGCCAATACGTCGTTGAGTGTCATCGAGTGATTCTTGAGGCGGGCCTTAACCGTAGCTCGAGCGGCGCGAACCTCCGCGGCTTTCGCGAGAGCGGCGGAACGCTGCTCGTCGGTGAGGCGCGGTGGGGAAGCCATATCTCGAATTTACCGTCGATCACCGCAATGGCGACGACTCAGTCATCAGAGAGGCGCGATGCCAGCTGATGTGAGTTCAGAGACCGAATGCATCCCCCGAGACGACGCATAGGCGAGTAATTGGTCTTGAATATCAACGATTGCAGCAGGATTCGCAAATGTTGCGGTGCCTACCTGCACCGCTTGAGCACCAGCGAGCATGAGCTCGGCCGCACCCCAACCGTTTACCACCCCACCAACTCCGACAATTGGTACGTCAGGCAGGGCAGCTCTCACGTCGGCTACCGCTCTCACCGCAATCGGATGAATCGCTGGACCTGAGACTCCCCCTCCACCATTGCCGAGTACTGGCCGAGCCGTATCGGGGTCAAAGACGAGACCAAGCAGGGTGTTCACAAGTGTGACCGCCTCGGCACCGGCGGTCGACACCGCTTCTGAAATCTCGACAAGACGATCAGTGTTTGGGCTTAATTTCGCCCAACGCGGCCGATTGCAGACCTCGGTCGCCTCAATGACCTCGGCGCTGAGTTCGGCATCGTGGGCAAACATTGACCCTCGGCCCTCAAGGTTGGGGCATGAAAGATTGACTTCAACTGCGATGACCTCCGCAGGAGCTGCTGTAAGCATCTGAGCAGCTGACGCATAGTCGTCGACACTTCGACCCCAAATTGAGCACACCACCGACGCACCGGTCGATAGCAACTTTGGCAATTCATTCTGCAACCAATACTCAACTCCCGGGCCTTGAAGTCCGACCGCGTTGATCATTCCGGCCTGAACGGTATGGAGACGTGGTGCAGGATTACCTGCCCATTCGTACGGCGCGATCGACTTCGTCACCACGGCTCCGATCTGCGACAAGTCGACGTACGAGGAGAGTTCGCTGCCGTAACCAGCCGTACCCGATGCCGTCATCACCGGGCTCGACAGGGTGAGCGATCCGACGGTTACCTGCCGGTCCACGGCAGTTGCCTCAGCACTGTGACGACGGGTACGTCGACTCACCGCTGGTGATACTCCTGAAGCGTTCGTACTGTGAGCGGTTCACTTGCGGTTTCTGCGAGCCCCTGTGCTGCAGCTAGCGCTGCCGCAACCGTCGTTACACAACTCACTCGGTGAAGACTGGCCGATTTTCGGATTTGCTCGCCGTCACTTCGACCCGAGGAGCCGCGAGGAGTGTTCACCACGAAATTGATCGTGCCATCGGCGATGAGGTCAACTGCGGTTGGCCCATCCTGTTCTGCGACCTTGCCGAGTACTCGGTCAACCGAGACACCAAATCGGGCAAGGTGAGCTGCAGTTCCTTCGGTAGCCGCAATTGACAACCCTCGTTCACGGAGCCTTCGGGCCACAACAATTCCCGCCGGCTTGTCGGTGTCGTTGAGCGAGAGGAAGACCATGCCAGAGGTTGGAAGTTCGCTACCAGCAGCGAGTTCTGCTTTCGAAAATGCACGGCCGAATCCGGTGTCGATTCCCATGACCTCTCCCGTTGAACGCATCTCAGGTCCCAGCGCTGGGTCGACTTCAGGAAACCGATTGAACGGCAGGACTGCCTCTTTGACGGCTACGTGTCCTTCGATTGGAGGGTTGAGTAAGCCCTCTTCTCGTAGCTCGGCCAGTGTTGTACCCATCATCACGCGAGTAGCAACTTTTGCAAGCGGAACACCGGTCGCTTTTGCCACAAACGGAACGGTTCGACTCGCTCGCGGATTGGCTTCAATGACGTAGACCGTGGTCCCGACAACGGCAAACTGCACGTTGATAAGCCCCCTCACATCGAGGCGCTCGGCAATCGCTGCCGTATACGAACGAATCACTTCGACAACCCACTCGGGAAGCGTTTGCGGTGGAATGGCGCACGCCGAATCCCCTGAGTGCACTCCGGCTTCTTCGACATGTTCCATGACACCACCGATGAGTACTTCGCCGGTGTGGTCTCGTATGGCGTCGGCATCAACTTCTACGGCGCTGGCGAGGAAACGGTCGATGAGCACCGGGCGTTCAGCGGAGAGCCCTCCCTCTTTGCCGAGGCTGCCGGCACCGGACAGTTCAGCCATCGCCCGCTCAAGATGATCGTGGTCGTGAATGATCTGCATGGCGCGACCACCGAGTACGTAACTCGGGCGCACGAGCACTGGGAAACCCACGTCATCACAAATGTTCCGAGCCTCTTCGAGGGTGACAGCGGTTCCTCCGGGAGGTTGCGGTATTTGAAGCTCGTCGCAAAGATGGTTCCAAAGCTCACGGTCTTCGGCTGCATCAATTGAAGCCGCCGATGTGCCCGCAACGAGATCAACATCGATCTGCCCGGCAAGCTTCAACGGTGTTTGACCACCCAACGAGACGATGACTTTTTCAGGTTGCTCCGCATCGATGATGTTGAGCACGTCTTCACGAGTGAGGGGCTCGAAGTACAAACGGTCGCTCGTGTCGTAGTCGGTCGACACTGTTTCCGGGTTGCAATTCACCATGATGGTTTCGAACCCTGCGTCACGGAGCGCAAAACTCGCATGTACGCAGCAGTAGTCGAATTCGATGCCCTGGCCAATGCGGTTTGGCCCCGAACCCAAAATCACTACCTTTGTGCGATCTGAATCTCGAACCTCGTCTTCGTCTTCCCACGTCGAGTAGTGGTACGGCGTGTCGGCTGCGAATTCGGCTGCACAGGTATCGACGGTCTTGTAGGTCGGAAGCACTCCGGCTTCACGACGGGCCGCTCGGACAGCGTCTTCTTCCACGCCGATGATGTTGGCGATCTGGCGGTCAGAAAATCCAAGGCGCTTTGCCCGCCGCCACGAACGACGGTCGAGATCTTCGACTGTCTGGGAGGCGAGATGGGCGTGTTCCTCGCACAGCATCATGATCTGATCAAGGAACCACAGGTCGATACGGCACGCCTCATGCACCCGCTCGGGAGCAACTCCGCGCCGCAACACTTCCGCAACGTGTACGAGCCGGTCTGGGGTCGGAATTGCACACATTTCGAGCAGGGCTTCATCGGAATGCTCAGCGAGCGACGACATTGTGCGGCTATCGATGAGCCCATCGCGGCCTTGCTCGAGAGAGCGCATCGCCTTCTGAACGCTTTCGGTGAAGGTTCGACCGATTGACATCGCCTCACCAACCGATTGCATTTGCGTGCCGAGAACGCCTGAGGATCCAGGAAGTTTCTCAAATGCCCATCGAGGAATTTTTGTCACCACATAATCAATGACGGGCTCGAAGCTTGCCGGGGTAGCCTTTGTGATGTCATTTGGGATTTCGTCGAGCGTGTAACCAACTGCGAGTCGCGCCGCCATCTTTGCGATAGGAAAGCCGGTTGCTTTCGATGCCAACGCGCTCGATCGGGACACCCTCGGGTTCATCTCAATAACCACTTGACGTCCAGTTGCCGGATCAACTGCAAATTGCACGTTGGACCCGCCGGTTTCAACACCGACACGCCTGATGCATTGCAGCGTAGCATCACGCATCTCTTGGTATTCCACATCGGTCAACGTTTGCTGCGGTGCAACGGTGATCGAGTCACCGGTGTGCACGCCCATAGGGTCGACGTTTTCGATTGAGCAGATGATGACGCAGTTGTCCGAGCGGTCGCGCATGACCTCAAGTTCGTATTCTTTCCAACCTGCGATCGATTCTTCGATGAGAATCTCACGGATCGGACTCGCCGCAAGTCCGTTTGATGCGACGTGTTCGAACTCTTCTGGCGTCGACGCAATGCCGGTACCACGGCCACCAAGGATGTATGCCGGACGGATGATGACGGGGAGACCGATGTCATTGAGCACTGCTGTCGCCTCAGACATGGTGTGAGCAACGCCTGATCGGGGAACATCAAGTCCAATTTCGATCATTGCTTCTTTGAACTGTTGACGATCTTCGGCCGTGGCGATGGCTTCTGCATTAGCGCCAATCATCTCGGGCGTTCCGGGAACGCCGATGAGCCCACGTTCAAACAACTCCATTGCAATGTTGAGCGCAGTTTGACCACCGAGCGTCGGGAGCACGGCGTCAGGTTGTTCACGCTCGATAATTGACGCAACGACCTCCCATGTCAGGGGCTCGACATAGGTGGCGTCAGCGAAATCAGGGTCGGTCATGATGGTCGCCGGGTTCGAGTTCGCCAGGATGACCCGGTATCCCTCTTCACGAAGCACTCGACAGGCTTGCGTTCCTGAATAGTCAAATTCGCATGCCTGACCAATAACAATCGGCCCCGAACCAATAATGAGAATTGATGAGATGTCGTTGCGACGAGGCATTAAGGAGCCGCCTTTCCGGACGATGAACGCGCATCCATCAACGCAGCAAACCGTTCGAAGAGATAAATGCTGTCATGGGGCCCCGGCCCCGCTTCAGGGTGATGCTGAACACTGAAGCACTGGGCGCCTCGAACTTCGAGCCCCTGACAAACACCGTCATTCAGGTTGATGTGAGTCATCACAACGTCGTGTTCAAGTTCATCAAACGAATCAGGGTCAACTGCAAAGTTGTGGTTCTGTGATGTGATCTCAATGCGTTCAGTCGTGAGGTCTTTCACCGGATGATTGCCCCCGTGGTGACCGAACGGGAGTTTGATGGTTGTTGCGCCAACCGCTTTCCCAAGTAATTGATGTCCGAGGCAAATTCCAAACATCGGCACTACACCAACCATCTGAGAGATCTCTCGAGCAATTGAATCCAGCATGTTCGGGTCACCTGGGCCATTTGACAAGAAGACCCCGTCAGGCTGGCGAGCAAGAATTTCAGCAGCCGAAGTTGTTGCCGGTACAACTTCAACAGTGCCGAGTGATCCAAGATGATGAAGGATGGTCGACTTGATACCAAAGTCAAGAGCAACAATGCGACGCTCCCCACTTCCCACTGTGTATGGCTGTGCTGTCGTTACCGCCGACACGAGGTCAACTCCATCAGTCCCGGGCTCTTGCTGCGCTTGCGAGAGGAGCTCTGATTCTGACAGTGAGCCAAATGCACCTGGGATTGCGCCCTGCTCACGGAGAAGTCGGGTCAGTCGGCGCGTGTCGATTCCTGCGATGCCTGCGAGACCGTGTGCAGAGAGGAATTCATTGAGACCCTGCTCAGCTCGATAGTTCGAATGGCGGCGAGCAAGTTCGCGAATGATGACGCCCCTACAGAACACCCCACGAGATTCTGCATCTTCAACGTTGACCCCATAGTTGCCGATGTGTGGATAGGTAAACGTGATGAGTTGTCCGGCATAGCTCGGGTCGGTGATGATCTCTTGATACCCCGATAACGCCGTGTTGAACACCACCTCACCAGATGAGACCGGATGATCTGCTCCGATGAGTTCACCTTCGAACACACTTCCATCTGCGAGGACGAGTGCCCCTTCAATAATGTGGCCAGCACTCACGCTGTTGCTTTCCCATCTCTTACAACAATTCGACCTTCGTTCACTGTATGACGAACCCGGGCCGTGAGACCCATTCCAATAAACGGGGTGTTCCTGCTCCGGCTTGCAAGGGCTGACGGATCAACCTCCCACTGCGAGTCTGGATCGATGACCGCCAAGTTGGCAGGCTCTCCAACGGCAATTGGACGACCATGTCGATCGTCGATCCCAGCGATTTTGGCTGGACGCCATGACATTGCTCCCAACAGGTGCTGCCAGGAGCAGTCAAGGTGCGACCGAGCCACACCGAGCGCAGTTTCGAGCCCGAGCATTCCCGGCGGTGCTTCATCAAGCGGGCGGTCCTTTGCAACTGGGGGATGGGGCGCATGATCAGTGGCGATCGCATCGATCGTCCCGTCGAGGAGTCCCCCCTTCACCTCTTCAATGTCGGCCATCGTGCGAAGCGGAGGATTGACCTTAAACCCGGTATCGAATGACGCGAGCCGCTCATCATTCAAGCTGATGTGATGCGGCGTTGCTTCGGCTGTCACCCGAAGCCCGTCTGATTTGGCCGCTCTCACAAGCTCGACACTTCGAGCAGTCGAGAGGTGAAGTAGATGAACCGGCGAGCCTGTGAGCCTCGAAAGTTCAATGTCACGGTGCACCATGAGCTCTTCAGCAAGTGCGGGCCAGCCGGGAAGACCAAGATGCGAACAGCATTCACCCTCATGCATAACTGCACCCTTAGTCAGTGAAGCGACCTCACAATGTTGGGCCAACACGACTCCAAGCTCGCCTGAATATTCAAGGGCACGGCGCATGAGACCTTCGTCTTGCACCCCAGAACCATCGTCGGTGAAGAGGTGCACTCCTACTGCCGCTAGATCGGCGAACGGGGTGAGTTGAGTGCCAGCACGGCCAATGGTGATGGAACCAGATGGTCGCACATCGCACAGCCCGACCTCTCGACCACGCTTCGAGACAAATTCGACGACCTCGACGCAGTCTTGCGTGGGGTCGGTGTTTGGCATGGCGACCACTGCGGTGTATCCGCCGAGAGCGGCAGCTCGTGAGCCGGTCTCAATCGTTTCGGCCTCCGGCATTCCCGGTTCGCGAAGGTGGGTGTGCAGGTCGACAAATCCAGGAGCAACGATGCAACCTGCAACATCGACCAGTTCATCGTCACCGACCGAGAGATCACTACCGATTTCAGCGATCGTTCCCTCACGCACCCGGATATCGGCACGACGCTCCCCCGTCTCATCGATGACGGTTCCACCGGCGAGAACCATGTTGTGTTGTTGCATCATTCCTCTATTCCGCCCGAGCCAAGGAGTTCGAAGAGCACCGCCATACGAGCAGCGATGCCGTTGGTGACCTGATCAAGAATTGTTGACTGGGGTAACTCTGTCGGGTCGACCATCATTTCAATGCCTCGATTCATCGGTCCTGGGTGCATGAGCAACGCATCAGGTCGCAGCGCTGAGGCGCGACGTTCATCGAGTGCGAATCGACGGGAGTATTCACCTCCATCGGGAACGAGACCTACACCCATTCGTTCCCGTTGCATACGCAACATGTAGACCACGTCAACGTCGCCAACTACATCATCGAAGTTGGATGTTGTCGCTACGTCCGAGGTTGGCGGCAACAACGTTCGTGGAGCGACGTGAACCACTTCCGCTCCGAGTAATTGAAGAATATCGGTTGTGCTTCGAGCCACCCGACTGTGCCGAATATCGCCGACAACAGCGACCTTCAGCCCCGAGAAATCATTTGCGATCCCTCGACGTTGCCGAATTGTGTAAGCATCAAGCAACGCCTGTGTCGGGTGAGCGTGCCATCCATCACCTGCATTTATGACTGATGCAGGGGTCCAACCTGCAACCTGCCAGGGAACTCCACTCATCCGATGTCGCACCACAAACGCATCGACACCCATTGCGTCAAGAGTTTCGACAGTGTCCCGAAGACTTTCGCCTTTGTTAACGCTGGAGGAGGAAACTGCAAGCGTCATGGTGTCGGCGCTCAGGCGTTTCGCAGCGAGATCGAAACTCATTCGAGTCCGCGTTGAATCTTCGAAGAACAGATTGCAGACAGTCTTTCCACGCAGGGCCGGCACTTTCGGGTTAGGTCTTCGTCCAACAGCGGCCATGTGCTCGGTGAGGTCAAGCAGTCGATGAATGCGCTCCGTGCCAGCCTCTTCAATGGAACGGAAGTGCAGAGTCACGTGCTCACCTCTGATTCGATGATGATGACACCGTCGGGTGTCACGTCAACCTCTTCGTCTGAACTGGTCGGGAGGTTTTTTCCGATGAAATCTGGGCGGATCGGCAATTCACGATGACCTCGATCGATGAGCACGGCAAGTTGAATCGCCTGAGGGCGACCAAAGTCGGACACGGCGTCGAGCGCGGCCCGAACAGTTCTTCCGGTGTAGAGCACATCATCGACGAGAACAACAGTGGCGCCTTGCACTTCAACCGGCACATCTGACGATGTGCCGGGGCTCACTGGCCGAAGGCCGATGTCATCTCGGTGAAGGGAAACGTCAACGGTGCCGATCGGGACCGGGGCAGCGATTCTTGCGATCTCAGATCCGAGAAGTTGAGCAAGCCATACGCCACCACGTTGCATACCCAGCAGGACAACCCCGTCAACACCACGATTACGTTCGATGACTTCGTGCGCCATTCGGGTCACTGCCCGGCGCACATCGTCAGGCCCAAGGACCTGCTTACGGTGTGACATGTTGCTCCTGCCGTGCGGGCCTCACGGGACTCGCTTGACGGCAATCCCAGCATAGCGCGTGTTGCGACGTGAGAGAATGAGCGCACATCATCATCAGAAAATTCGTTCGCACAGATCACCAATGCACTTCTTGGGCACAACCAGAACTATGCAGATCTCTTCGATGGCAGCCATCTTGAGGTCAACCCAAAACGCCAACTTGCGGTTGACGGCTGCATCGATGCCTGCATGGACACGTTCGAAATTCTCGGCTCGCAGCACGGTGATACTCACATCATCCGCAACGCTGGCGGCGCGATCACCGACGATGTCATCAGATCACTGTGTTTTTCGCAGCGATTTCTTGGGACAAGAGAGACCGTTCTCCTCGGTCACACCGACTGCGATCTCAAGAAGGTCACCGAAGATGACTTCAAAGCTGGGCTCGAGGCCGAAATCGGCACTAATCCGTTGTGGGAGCTCAAGTCGTTCGCAGACCCACATGCTGATGTTCTCCAGTCGATCAAGCGACTTCAGATGACTCCATTCATTCACCACCAAGACCACATTCGTGGGTACGGCTACAGCGTCGCGTCTGGACTGTTGGAAGAAGTCATTGCGAACAACACTGACGTTGCGTGACTCAGCGGGTACGCTAAAAGGTACAACTTAAAGACCTGCGGGGTTGGGTGAAAGTCCCGACCGGCGGTATAGCCCGCGAACCTCTGTTTCGGCAGAGGCCGATCCGGTGGAATTCCGGGGCCGACGGTAAAAGTCCGGATGAGAGCAGGTGAACTGGCAACCGCTTTTGCTGTTGTCATGTTGCTTGTCCCCGCGCCGCACGCAACATGACATCGATTCCTCACGATCTGGGCGCACTCGACGCCATCTCACCCGGCGATGACACCGCGCCAATGCGCCTCGCCCTTGCTATGGGGGCGTCAGTACGTTCGAGCACTTCTCCGAATCCGTGGGTTGGCGCCATCGTTGTCGCAGCTAACGGCGAGGTTGTCGGAACCGGGGCAACCGCACCAGTTGGGGGTTCCCATGCCGAAGTGACCGCTCTGCAACAGGCCGGCGACGCAGCACGAGAGGGAACTCTTTATGTCACGCTCGAACCGTGTTGCCATATGGGCCGCACTCCCCCTTGCACCGAGGCAGTGATCGCCTCGGGAGTTACGCGGGTCGTCATTGGAATCCTCGACCCTGATGAGAAGGTGGCAGGCAACGGAATTAAGCAACTGCAGGCCGCGAACATTGCAGTCGATGTTGGTGTGAGTTCCGAAGAGATCTCCGAGCAGCTTCGTCCCTATATTCACCACCGCAAAACCGCACGACCGTTCGTGCTCGCGAAAATTGCAGCCACTCTCGATGGTCACACCGCCGCCGAAGATGGCTCCTCGCAGTGGATTACGGGTGAGGCCGCCCGTTGTGATGCGCATCGACTTCGAGCAGAAAGTGATGCCATCGTCGTCGGAGCCGGAACGGTTCGTGCCGATAACCCGTCACTCACTGTTCGCCATGTCGAAGGACGTGACCCCCTTCGAGTCGTGCTCGGCTCAGCGCCCAAAGAAGCAAAGATCCACCCTTGTCTTGAATGGAGTTCGTCGCTCGAGGATCTTCTCGATGAACTCGGAGCACGAGGATGCCTGCAAGTGCTGATTGAAGGAGGACCAACCGTGCTCGGATCATTCCATACCGCTGATCTCATCGACCGCTGGGCCGTCTATCTTGCACCAGGATTCATGGGAGGAAGCCCTCGCTACCCACTCGTGAATTCCACGCCGGTGGCATCGATTTCAGAATTCGCATCAGGAAGAGTGCTCGAAAGCCGCCACCTTGATGGTGATGTCATGTTGCTCGTTGAACCCCCGCACCGAAACGGAGTACCCACATAATGTTCACCGGAATTGTTGAAGAGGTTGGAATTGTCGAATCACTCGATTCGGGTCGCCTTCGGATTGCGGCGTCGGCCGTGCTCGAAGGAGTCGGTCTCGGAGATTCAATCGCAGTGAATGGCTGCTGTCTTACCGTTGTCGAATACACCAATGCGATCTGGGAGGCCGACCTTTCAGAAGAAACATTGATACGTACGGCGTTTCGTCAACTTGGAGTTGGAACGTCGGTGAACTTGGAACGTGCCGTTGCGGCTTCACAGCGAATGGGTGGCCACATCGTGCAGGGCCATGTTGATGCGGTGGGAACCATTGTGGAACAGGTCCCAGACCTCCGAGTTCGCGTGCCCGCCGAACTGACGAAGTACATGGTCGAAAAGGGCTCGGTCACCGTCGACGGCGTCAGCTTGACCATTGTTGACGTGATTGACGATACGTTCTCCGTTGCCGTGATTCCGCATACCGCTGACGTCACCAATCTTGGCAGCAAACAGCCTGATGACCTCGTCAATATCGAAGTCGACGTGATCGCAAAGTACGTCGAGCGAATGATCACCCCTCACCTCAACTCGTGAATGGATACCAATGAGTACTGAAGCCACTACTGACAGCATCCGTCTTGATCCGGTTGAAGAAGCAATTGAAGCAATCGCAGCCGGAGGCGTCGTTGTTGTCTCCGACGATGAGGATCGCGAAAACGAAGGTGACCTCATCATGGCAGCCGATGCTGCCACCGACTCAGCGATCGCATTTTTTGTGCGTTACACCTCCGGCGTCATTTGCGTATCGCTCGACGGTGATCGTTGCGCAGATCTCCGGTTACAGCCGATGGTGCCGCCAATGGCCAACAGTGAATCACAAGGCACTGCGTTCACGGTCACAGTTGACCTTCGCTCAGGTACGACGACCGGTATTTCTGCTGCTGACCGGGCAGCAACGATCACAGCGCTCGCTGACCGGTCAATCCCGGCTGAAGAGTTCAATCGACCCGGTCACATCTTTCCCCTTCAGGCACGTCCCGGCGGTGTCTTGAAACGAGCAGGTCACACCGAAGCAGCCCTTGACCTCGCTCGACTTGCAGGCCGAGAATCAGCGGGAGTGTTGTGTGAGCTTGTCTCCGAAGATGGGTCGATGATGCGCGGCCCAGAACTCCGGGCATTCGCTGATGAGCACAATCTCAAGTTCATCTCGATCGCCGATCTCATTAGATACCGACGGCGTAGCGAGAAACTCGTAGTCCGATCGGCGGAGGCACGACTCCCGACCGAGTTTGGCGAATTTCGGGCTTACTCGTTCCAAAGCCTTCTGGACAATGAAACCCATTTAGCCTTCGTGAAAGGCGACATCTCCGGCGAGTCGAGCGATGAGCCAGTTCTTGTGCGCGTGCACAGCGAATGTCTCACCGGTGATATTTTTTCGAGCATTAAGTGTGACTGTGGGCCACAACTCAATGAAGCGATGCGGCGTGTTGCAGAAAACGGTCGGGGTGCAGTTGTCTACCTTCGTGGTCATGAGGGCCGAGGCATTGGCATCAGCCACAAGCTTCGGGCCTATGAGCTTCAGGACTCCGGCTTCGATACGGTCGACGCGAACCTCGAACTTGGCCTTCCGGTCGACAGTCGTGAATACGGTATTGGCGCACAAATTCTCGTGGATCTTGGCGTTCAGCGACTTCGACTTCTTACTAACAACCCGGCCAAATTCGGCGGACTTGAGGGTTTTGGACTCACGGTTGAAGGACGCGAACCAATTCATGTGCCAGTGCACCCGGAGGCGGAGCAGTACCTCAGAACAAAGCGTGATCGCATGGGACACCTCTTCCCCGAGGACGACTTATGAGTAAGAACTTGACCGTGGGAGCCACTCCGGAGCTCAATGGCAGTGGCCAACGAATTGCGCTGATTTGCGCTCGGTGGAATGACGTCATCGTCAATCGCCTCGAGAACGGAGCACGCGAGGCGTTAGTCAACGCCGGGGTTGCCGAGAGCGACATTGTCTCGATCACAGTCCCTGGAGCCCTCGAGATACCAATTGCGATGAAAGCTGCTCTTGCAACGGGCACCTTCGATGCCGCAATTGCGCTCGGTGTGGTGTTGCGTGGCGACACTTACCACTTTGAGGTGGTCTCAAATGAGAGCGCATCCGGGGTGATGAGAGTTGGGCTTGACTCGGGGCAAGTGGTCACAAATGGAATTCTCACCGTCGATACCGAAGCCCAAGCCGACGAGCGCTCTGCTGACGGCCCAGGAAACAAAGGGGCGGAAGCCGCCGCTGCCGCCCTCGAACTTCTTGCGGTCTGCGAGCAACTGGCTGTGCAATAACTTGTCACATCGTCATGAGGATGTGATCGTTGGGTGATGATCGACGTAACATCGGCGTTATGGTGCTCCCCCACGAATTTGGTCCGATGTTCGAAGACTTCACGGTCGGCGGGCAGATACCTCCGTTACCTTCGGTCACTCTCACCGAAGGTGATAACACTTGGTTCCGAGCGGTCACCGGCGACCAGCATTTGCAGACCGCCGACCGCATGATTCACCAGCAGGTATCTGGGGGCTCAGATGCGCTGGCGAATCCTGGTCTCGTCATGCACTTCTCGATCGGGCAGACAACAAACGCCACTCGGCGGGCAATTGCCAATCTCTATTACCGCTCGGTTCGAATTCTTCGTCCAGTACATATTGGGGAGACGCTTTCCACGACAACAACTGTGCTCGGATTACGAGAGTCGGCGCCCAAGGGTGATCAGCACCGTGGAAAGGTTTGGTTGGGTATCACGACCTCGTCAGAACATGGCCCTGTTGTTGAGTATGAGCGTTGTGCACTGATTCCCGCTCGGGCTGGTGGAATAGGTCATGCCGATGACATTCCGGGACCGTCTGACCCCACTCCTCTCAGTGAACTCACCGGAGCGGTTCCTGACTGGAATCTGTCCACTCTGCCCTCCTCCGATTGGTCGATCAATGAGGAGCGCACCGATCCGCTCCGTGACCACATTGACCTAGCGGCACCATTTGCGCGAAGCACCTTCAATCAGGCCGCAGTGCACCGAGACCACACCCTTGGTGCTGGTGGGCGGCGACTTGTCTACGGTGGGCACGTACAAGCTCTTGCGCAGGCATCTCTCACCCGCATTCTCCCAGGCCTCGCCCACGTCGTGTCATGGGATGGGTGCGACCATGTCGGCCCCGCATACGAAGGCGATCTCCTTGAGTTCAGTCACCGTCTTGTCGAGGAATTGCCAGTTGGTACTGGCAGATTGCTGCGCTTGGAAGTCAATGGCTCGACGGTTGACGGTGGTTCAGGCCATATTCTTCGCTGGACACCTGTGGTGTGGGCACCGTGATTTAAGGGCTGACTTGCAGTCGAATTCAGTCGATTGACAAAGCCGTACCGCAACCGCATTTTGTACGACCCTCAAA
>Ga0310343_10000175_pt1 | contig 28959 bp, 25 predicted proteins | sample HC15DNA2025_MG_FD_203519 | JGI IMG/M metagenome (GOLD analysis project Ga0310343, IMG submission 203519) | Marine microbial communities from station ALOHA, North Pacific Subtropical Gyre - HC15-DNA-20-25_MG | ecosystem: Environmental > Aquatic > Marine > Oceanic | place: Pacific Ocean: North...
TTTACAATCAACCTACATCTGTTGATGATTTGATTGATTTTATTGTATCTAGAATTTTAGATCAGTTGAAGATTGATAATAATATCTCCAAAAGATGGACTGGTAATGAAATCTAAATTTTCAAGTTCGACTTTAGGATGATTTCTTAATAATGAATTTTTAGCGCTCTTTATGGCAGAGGATTTGGATTCATTGACAGTTGCAGAATTAAAACAAATCCTTCATGAAAAAAACTTGCCCGTGTCTGGTAGAAAAAGTGAATTAATTGATAGATTGATTGAAAACAAATCAAATTTTCCAATAATTCCTTTAAGCGATAAAAATATGTTTTGGAGAAGATTAAAAGAAACTAAATGGGAAACAAAAAGTGGTTATGTGTTTTCAGCATTTCATATTTTTGTCGGAGTAATTTTAATTCTTTCCACAGCAGGAATTGGAATTTATTCAGTCAATCAATTCTCGTCTAAAACTCCTGATTATAGATTAGTTGATTTTGATAGTTCTAGAGCAAGAGAATATACACAGATGTTGGTTGATTTAGGAAACCCAGGTAGATTATCAGGTTCCGTAGAAGAGCAAGCTACAGTAGATGCTATACAGCAAAATTTTACAGAAATGGGGTTGATGTTGCAATATGAAACATTTAGTGTCCCGATGTTTGATATTCTTTCAGAACCAGAATTTAGTATTTGTATACCTGGCCAATATCCTTTAGGATTTCCAAATCCCACTCCTTGTGGAGCTGCAGATATTAATGCTGAGTATACAGAATTTGAACATATGACTGATTTTGTTTTACAAGGATATTCTGGTAGTAGGGAAATACAATTCTGGCAGGATGAATTTACAATTGTAAATTTATCCGATGGTTCAGATGATTCTCTTTGGGATAATGCAAGTGGTCAAGTTGGTATGCTATGGTTAGAGTCTGTTGGTGTAAATGAGAATACTTTATTTTATGGAAAAGCTAGAGATTCAAGTTTGGCGGGACTAATAATTGCTATTACTTCTGGAAATACTTGTAAGATACCTTCATTCGAAGGAACTTGTATCCCTTTTTTCAAAACGGTTGATGTTACGGAATTAGGGACAATGCCTACTGATATCGCATTCATTATGGTCTCAAATGATGTTGCTGAAGTATTAAGCAATAGTTTTGGAAATAAAGATCAAAATGATGTTCGTATGAATTTATTTACAGATATGTTTAATGATGGGAATATGGATGTTAGAGTTCCTTGTGGTGTTTTACCCGGAATCACAGATGAATTAATCATAATTGGTGGCCATCACGATACAACATATAATGCACCTGGGGCGGTTGATGATTCTAGTGGAGTTGCAAATGTTCTGGAGTTAGCAAGACAATTTAGTATGTTATCAAATGAAATTGGCCAGTCTTATTACACAATTAAATTCTGTACTTGGGGGGGTGAAGAAGAAGGCTTACACGGTTCAAAAGCATATGTGGATAAGCATTCTATAGAATTGTCAGAAATGCTAAGACTTTATGTTAATTTTGACATGCCCCACGTTGATATTGATTTTGAAAATAGAGGTAATAATATTTTATTTTATGGTAACGGAGTCGAAGATATTGAACATCTTTCTCAAATTATTGAAGTATTTGAACAAGAACATCCAGAAATATCTTCAAAATATAATTTAGGTTATTTCTATCAAACAGATGATCAAGTTGCTTGTAGTTCTGATCATTGTCCATTTGTAAAAAAAATTAGCAAAGATATTGTTGGTAGTTATGGAGACGGCTCATGGGAGTATCACACATATCTTGATGATATGTCTAGATTAAATGAAGAAAGCTTATTCGTTACTGGCACAATATTGGGTTCATATGTTTTATATTTAGGATGGGGTGAATAAAATTGGATGAAATTAAATTTGTGTTTGTGCCATCAATTGTTAATATTGATGGTATTATTGAAGGACTTGGGATTTATTCGGAAGAGTCTCTTGCACTAGAAAAATTAAAGAAAAAACTTACTGATAATTGGTCTTCTGGGTATAAAGAAGCTCAATTAGTGATGTGGACTTTAAATTCTGATGAGAAAGAAGCTGTACCTCTAAAACATATGTATGCAAAAGTTTGCCCGATTTGTGACGAAAGAGCATTTTGGACTGATGTTGTTGAAATGAATGCTTTATGTTATCTTCCTGCTTGTCAAGCATGGGTCGAACACAGTGATATTGAAGAAGAGAAAGTAGATTGTGGTTGGCCTCCAATTGGTTTTACAGCCCAATTAGACAGTTTAGAAGACGCATTATCTTCACTAAGGAATTATGGAGCAAAAATTAGGGCTTCAACTCTTCAAGATTCAGATATTTTAACTCACCGGACTTTATTAGAAGAATATGAAAAATCTCGAGAAAATGAGACTACATAGATTCTAATGGTATTATGCCTAATGCATTACATCCTCTATGTATTAGCTTACGTGAGTATTCACTCACTTTATAGTTGAAGGCATTTAATTCCCCATTTTTAATTATTGGAGAATCTCTGTAAAATAAATTGTAAGATGTAGATAGTTCAAGCATGTAATTACAGAAATGATTAGGTTTATTTTCTGAAATACTTTTTTCGATTGCATCTTCGTATCTTAATATCGTCCGTAATAGTCTAGATGTTGAATCATTAATGTCTATTTCTGAAATATCGAAATTATCTTCAATTAGCTCTAATGACTTAACTTTTTTATTTATTGAACAAGATCTCGCATGTGAATACATGATGAATGGTGCCGAATCAGCATCAAATGATAATGCATCTTCCCATTTGAATGTAAATCCTTTTTCTGGTGAAACTTTCAGAATATTGAATCTAATGGCAGAAGATGCTACTGCTTTTGCTATTTTAAAAACTTCATCTTTATTCAGTTCACCTTTTCTTTCAGAAAGAATTTTCAAAGCAATTTCCTCTGCTTCTAAAATTAAATCATCCATAAAAACTACATTGCCTTTTCTTGTAGACATTTTCCCTTCAGGTAATTTGATAAAAGCATAAAATATAACCTCAGGACACTTGATATTTAATTCATTTAATGCTACTGATACTTGTTTTGATTGTAATCTGTGATCTTCACCTAATACATTGATTAGTTTTTCTGATTGACTCCATTTCCATTGGTGATAGGCCAAATCTCTAGTTGCATATAGGCTAGAGCCATCACTTCTTTGGAAGAAAAATTTAGTGGATTTTCCGCTAACTCCTTTTTCCGCAAGTTCTAGGAATTTAGCACCATTTTCAGCTTCTCCATAAAGATCCGATTTTTCTAAATTTTTCACGATTTTATTTACAGATCCATCAATGATGAATTTTGATTCATTGGTGAAAGAATCATATTTAATACCCAATTTGGCCAATGTTTCTAACATTCCATCTAAAATTGGTTGGAATGCATTATTGAATTGTAAAAGGACCTTTTCATCCCCTTCTTCTGATTTTCTGATTATTTCGGCCAATTCATCTTCAATTTCAGGTTTCTCTTTTCTCAAAATATTTGCTGCTTGGTACCATCTAACTCTGACGTGATCCTCTTTTTGTTTCCAAATTGGATTTAAATTATCTATTCCATTATGTTCTAATATGTCATTAACTTCTTTTCTAGAAATATTTTCTAATGCCCATGATAAAATTCCTACTTGTTTACCCATATCATCCACATAATATTCTGCAATTACCTCATTTCCCAGATCCCTGTTTAATCTTACAAGGGCATCTCCTAATATCGCATTCCTTGCTCTTCCAACGTGAAATGGTCCATTTGGATTAGCTGAAGTATGTTCAATCAAAATTTTTAGTTTTTGACTTTCCTTGAAAAATGAATAATTTTCAAATAATAATTTTTTTGCTATCCATCTAGAGTCAGATGAGAAGTTTACATATCCATTTAAGGCTTTTACATTTATTTCTTTTTGAAGCAGTAAATTAAATTCATTTGCAATATTTTCAGCTATTTTTACTGGATTTTCTTTCATTATTTTTGCTAATGAAAAACATGGAATACAAACGTCACAGACATTCGTGTCTCTTGGTGTTTGAATCAGAAATTCATATTCTTTAGAATCCAAACCTAGGCTTCCAAATACTTTTTCAAAAAAGGGTTTTATTTTATCGATTAATAATTTCATAAAATCAACTCATTGGATATCGTAGCATAGCCGCAATACCTCCAAAACCTCTATAGAGTGTAGCTCCTTCTTCAGTATCTGTAGAAATTAATACGGTTTTTCCGGATGATCTTGATGCGATTTCAGTTAATTCTTCAACTAGTGATTTAGAACTTTTTTCCTTAATATTTTCTCCATCACTATTGCAAGATGGGCAAGCAGGAAGAGGATCCATCCTGTTTATGCTAGTTTCCCAGTTATGTTTACAGGTAGTACATTCTAGAATTAAGATTTGTTTTCTTAAATTTTCAGATAATAACAATGTATTTACTGCACCCTGGTTTAAAGCTTCGATTACGAGTTTTTCTCCATAAGTTGCTTTAGGATATGGTTTTACAACTTCCATTAAGAATTTTTCAACAATTCTTCTTTCCCCATCAAGTTCAATTTCTTCCATTACTGATCCTGCATTTTCAACTAGTTCTCTTAGTCCACTTTCATTACTATATCCAACATCAAATCTTGTGGGTATTATCTTTTTTTGTATTTCATGGTGAAAATAATTTCTATTGACAACATAATCTTTTGTTGCTCCGGGCCCTCCAACAATGATTCCTTTTATATCTGCAATAAGGGGTAACCAATAATTACAAGCTCTTTCAGCAGATTTTTTAAAGAAATTGTGTGCTGCTTCTTCAATTAGTCTCTCAAATCTTTGGGCTGATTGCCCTCCTCTTCCGTGTTTTGATGGAACTTGAGACGGTAAGTATTCTTGAACATGTATTTTTTTCCCACTTGCGATTCCATAACATGATTCAGACCTGTCAATCACAAAGAGACCATATGATGCTTTTTCAATTAACATATCTTCAAGCTGATCTAATTCAAATGTTGAATCACATCTGTATCTAACTGATTGAATTTCTTCTGGAGGGTCATCTACTGTGATGTTAATCATTCTGGTTTTATTATTTCCAACAATTATAGCACCAACAAAGATGGCTAAACCTCTTTCACCTGCTGTTTTGTAATTATTTAATGTTGAAAGTGCTGATTCTATTGCGCCTTGGACATTTTTTTTCGTACTCTTCGATTTAATATTTGCAGCCTGTCCATGTTCATTTTGCAGTAATTGTCTTACATCAGAAATTTGTCTGTCTGGTGGTAGATATACGGTGACTAACTCTGTCCCAGAGCCTTTCATTTTCCTTAATTCTTCTAAATTAAACTTTAACTTTAGGCGTCTATTTTGCTTATCTTCATCGTCAGCCATACTACGCCCTCAACCGTGGTCGTATAACGCCCCTTGTGAATATGTCGGCTAAGTGAGACACAATCTACTAATTCCAATTATAATGGTTAATTTACAGATAAAGCAATAACCTCCATACAAAGTGTTGTGTTTGGATGTTATGCCAGATACAATCGTAATTGCTTTGGGAGGTAGTCTCTTATCTGATGATAATTTAGATAAACTTGAAACTTGGAAAATTGATTTTATTAAATTAATAAATTCTATAATTGATTTAGAGAACAAAGTATTTATCGTAGTAGGAGGTGGTAAATTGGCCAGAAAAAATATTTCTAAAGCCAAAGAGATGGGAATTAAAGACAAATTCGAATTAGATTTGATTGGGATTGATGCTACAAGAGAAAATGCGAAATCGATTATTAAATTATTTACAAATTTTAGAATTATTAATGAAAATGTTCCAAAATCTATAGATGAAGGCTTGGATTCTTTTAACAATTTTAATTTGACAATTATGGGTGGGACAGTTCCTGGACACACAACAGATACTGTTGCAATTAAAATGGCTAAGGTGCTTAAATCAAAATTAGTAGTAATTGCAACAAATGTTAGTCACGTATATACTAGTGATCCAAGAGTAGATTCTAATGCAATTCCTCTTGAAAAAATTACTCTGGAAGAGCTAGGTTCCCTTTCGGGTGTTGGAAAACCAATTCAACCTGGATCATCATTTGCAGTAGATCCAATAGGTGTTGGTATTGCTATAGAGAATAATTTACCACTTGTTATATTAAATGGTCATGATGTGGAGAATTTGAGAAAAGCAATTTATGGCGAGAATTTCAAAGGAACAATGGTTTATGGTAGTGATTAAATGGTTAATACAAAAAATCTCAGAGATGCTGTTAAAAAATCAGCAGATAAATTAGCTAAAAGCGCATCAAAGAATGTTGATGCAGTAAAAAAAGTAACCTCAGGAAAATATTCCAATTCAAAAAATTTGAAAGACCATAAACATTGTAGAGAATGTGGAAAAATGATATCTCCCTCTAGTGATAGTTTGTTATGTAAATCTCAAGTTTGTATTGATAAGTTTGAAAAGGATTTAAAAGTTAAAAAACAATTAAGATTATGGATGATTATTTTAGTAATCGTATTGATTCTACCAAATATATTAACATTTTTAGGGGTGTGAATTTGAGGATAGCGCCACTAATAATCGGAATAATTTTGATGTTAGTTACGATTGTCGGATTAATAGGTTATTCGGGTGATGGAGATGCAGATGTTCCTGTTATTCCTTGTCCTACCAATCCCTTAGAGCCTGATAAATGCTATGCGGGAATGACCCTGTCAGATTTAGAGATTCCTACACAATTTTCTATACTATCAATAAAAATTTCTATTGAATGGTCTCAATCAGAATCAACATGGGTTGGAGTAATTCCAGCGAGTGATGCTATTGAATGTCCGCCAGACGATATTGGACTAACTTCATGCGAAGCCGATGAGTTAAATTTTCAAGCAGGTGGAGCTGATTCGATAGGTAATGATGGATTAGAGTGGGATGTAAGTCCAGGGAAGTATAGATTAGCAACAGGTAGTGTTAGTTCTGAAGCAAATCCTTCTGTTGCAAATATTGTTAGTTATGAATATGATGTAAGATTAAACTTATTTATCGCATTTTTCACATTTACATTTAGCAGTGCAATGCTAGTCGCAGGTTTTGAATTTTAATTGTCTAAGTCTGATCTGTACCAACCTTTGGGTAATTCAAGAGGGTTCTCATTTTCCGAGTTTTTAATTTTATTAATCATAAAATATTTTAATGAATCCAATCCAAAATTTTCTTTAGTACTAATCATTATATTGCCTGTTTTATCGTTTCTTATGAATTTAATTTTAGTTATATCGTATTCTTCAAAGTCTAGGTTAGTTTCTAATGACTTGTATTCCTGCAACTCTTTTTCTTCAATATACATTAAATCTGCTTTAGTTTCAATAATTAATATTTCTTTTTGTTTTAACAACTTTTTTACGTCTTGTAATAAACTATTCTGTTCTTCTATTGTAGTGCCACATTCTTCTGTATAATCAATAACAAACAAAACAATATTCCCAATATGTTCTAATGCTGCTATTGCTTGTAGTTCAATACTATTCCTTTCTTTCATTGGTCTATCAAGTAGACCAGGAGTATCTACAATTTGATATCTCAATCTTCTATGTTCGAAATGACCTAGGTGTAATTGTTTTGTAGTGAATGGATAAGATGCAACTTCTGGATTTCCAGTTGATAATGAAGAAATTAAAGCAGATTTACCTACATTTGGAGCACCAGTGACTACTATGCAAGGATTGCTGTAATCAATTGAAGGCAATTTTTTTAGTGTTTCCCTTGCAGAGTTAAGCCATTCAAGACTAGATGAGGTTTGATTTACAATACTACTGATTCTGCCATATGCTTCTCTTCTTGTTTTATGCATAAATTCGATATTACCTGTTTTAGTAATTTTATCTATATTTTGTTTAGCAACAGATCTAATTTGTTTAGAACACCATTGTAGCATACTCAAATTATGTTTGTAATTATCCAAACCTACAGCAGCATCAATTAATGCAATATCAAATAATTCAAGTTGTTCAATACTTGGCCAATTTTGTACGTGACTCATTAATTGCTCTGCCATTGTATCAACAGATGCTTGAATCATTCTTGTCATTTGTTTTTTGACTCTAAATGTTTTATTCGGGTCATATACATTATCGGCGGCTTTTCTAGCGTTTGTGAACCCTTTATCTAGGATCTCATCAGAAAATGGAACTGTGACCAGTTTTTTCCATGCTACACCAGACATACGCTCTCCTCTTGAACATTCGTAAATGTAATCTTTTTTTAGCGAGATGGTATATTTTGTAAATAGAGTTGTTTTTACAGGATGAACTTTTCCGAGTGTCAGGTGATATAATGACAAGTCGAAGAAAAAGACGTTCAGAGGTAAATTTACCTGATTGGGCAATACCTCTTTGGGAGGAATTAGGATGCCCTGATTTACAAGCTAACTTAGATGTTTTAGAGGGCTCATTATTAAGTCGAAGACATGGATTAAGAATGGACGATATTATCGAAATAGAATTAGATGCTAGAGCATATCCTAAGGATAGCGATTTAATCATTCGTGGTAGATTAATGTCTAGTGGTAAAAATATGATCGAAATTAAAAGTAATGATGGTGAAGTTAGTTATGTTGCTAAAGATGTTATTGTTAGGATGAAGTTAGTTGCGCACATGAGGCCACCATATATTGACGATGAAGAATTAATTGCATATGAAAAAGAAGATCAAAAAAGACGTACTAAATTACATGAACGAATCGAAAAGAAAACCCAAGGTGGGAATGATAGTCATTTGTGGGGATAATATGGAACTTTATAAAAAAAAATGTATTCCTTGTGAAGGTAATATGCCTACTTTAGAAAATGATAAAATTGATGAATTAAAACTCGAAATTCACTCAGACTGGGTTGTGATTGATTATCACCATTTGAAAAGAGAATTTAAATTTGATAATTTTCAAAAAGCATTAGACTTCGTAAATATTGCTGGAGAAATTTGTGAAAATTCAGGACATCATGCTAATTTTGAATTGGGATGGGGTTTTGTTAAAGTATTAATCTGGACACATAAAATTGATGGTTTAACAGAATCAGATTTTATATTAGCATCAATTATTGACCAATCTGTTACAGGTTGATTTCAATGTCAGAAGTTCAAAAGAATATTATCGGCAGAAGGACCGTTTATCGATTTATAGAAAAAAAAATACAAAAATCATCTTTAGACAATGCGTTTGAGGCGGCTCGTTTTGCACCATCACATAAAAATACAAATCCTTGGAGATTTTATGTGATGGGAGAAAAAACAAGAAATACATTGGTGCCCATTGTTGAAGAATTATCTAGGAAAAAATGTATTGATAATGGATTAGAAATATCTGATGATGTCGTTGAAAGAGCCAGAAATAAAATACTCAAAATTCCCGTTTTGGTTGCAGTAACATCTCAGTTATCTCCTGATGATTCATTTAGACAAGAAGAAGATTATGCTGCAAGTGTTTGTGCTATTCATAATTTCGTACTTTCTTTATGGGCGGAAGGAATTGGTTCTCAATGGAGCACTGGATCAATTACAAGACATAAAATAATTTATGATGCTCTCGCAATTTCTCCAGAGAAAGAACGTGTAATTGGTTTACTTAAGGTTGGTTATCCTGAAAAAATTCCTGAACCAAAAAAGAAAGATCTTTCGGAAATAAGGTTTTATCTTGATTGAAATTATATAATTTAAGTTTCCATAAGTGATAAGTATTCCAAACTAATAGAATAACTTAAACAATGAAATTAATGCAGAAGTATACATTATAGTATAAGCAAGAATAGAAACAGATTTGTCTGAAAGTTCTATCTTAAGGTATCTATTTGACAAACCTCCAATAAATGTCCCTTCTTTTTCAACATTATTTCTTAATTTCTTCTCGATTTGTGTCAGTATGCACTTACCGTCATTAGTTTTCCAGTGGATATGAAATAGTGGCACCATGATTAGGATTGAGTATAAAACAAATACATTATTTGTTATCCATCCAAATGTTGTATAAAATATGATTGCTATATGTATAATTTTTACAATATCTGCCCTTAAATTTAGTTCCATTTTTTCTCTCTCACGCTGTCTTATAAGTATCTTGATTAACTTCAAGTAAAAGGTTCTATGGGTAGTTCAATTGATTAATGGAGAGTTAGGTTGATTTAATCTTCTTTCAGATTCAACAACATCTAGTTTTCTTGTTATAAATAGTCCAAAAATAGAATATGTTAAGAAATATATGTAATGTTTACTAAATAAAATCATTCCAAATAAAGAGAAAATAGTAGTAAACCAAATTATACAAAAAGTTATTCTTAATTTTTTAGATTCAGTTCCTCTCCCCAATACATACCATTGCCAACCTCTTTTCCACAGACTTTTAAAAATCAATAACGAGACTTTCGGCAAAAATCTTCTAATTTTTAATTTTGATTTTTCTCCTTTGTAGATACTTTTTACTTCAATCTCCTTTAATTTAAAACTCCTTCTTCCTGATTCTAAAAGCCACCAATTTGTATATCCATAATCATCCCATTTCGTATTGAAATCCCAAATTTTGATCATTTCTAAATTAATCGCTCTAAAGCCAGATTGTGTATCATTAATTTTTGGATATCCACTTGCAACTCTCATTAATTTTTTAAGTAAGTAACTACCAATTTTTCGTATTTTTGGCATTCCTTCTAAACCAACTCTATTTCCCTTTACATGATCTACTGAATTATTAACAAGTGGTTTAATTAATTCTGGAATATCATTTGAATCCATTTGGCCATCTGAATCCATTATAATTACTATCCATTTATTCTTATTTGGGAATTGTTTTTTTAGTTGATTATTTTTATCTAATTCAATTATTTCTTTAAGTCCTCTAACGACTGCAGATCCTACTCCCTGATTTTCTTGAGTAATTATTTTGTAATTTAATTCTGAAATTCCATTTCCAAAATTACTTCTATTAGATTCGATAAAATGTTTATTTGCCGTCTCTAATGTTGAGTCAGTAGAACCATCGTTAATGAATAAAATCAAATCAACTATTTCTGGAATTGAAGAAATTGTGTCTTTTAGATGTTCTTCCTCATTATACGCAGGCATTATTAACGCTACACCATACTGTTCTGACACAACTTCCGGAATAGTTATTTATTTTCAATTTAGTTGATAAATGGTATATCTTTTCAAAAATTGTATAACTACTTACATTTAGCATGTAAGCGTTAGGATGCAAATCTCATTTATCTATTCAAATCAAATTTATAAAGTCAGCTCATTTGTATTATTTGCAAAAAAGTATGTTGATGTTGTAAATGTGATTAGTTTTGAATTTAATGAACAACTCTCTGAATATTGTAATAAATTAGGTGCTAATCTTTTGTTTTTTAGTAAAAATGATAATTTTTATTCTAAAACTTTAGATAATAACTCTTGTAATAAGATGATTTTTATTAATTTAGAAGAGATTAGTTTTAGTAAATTAGATTATATTTTAAATTATGATAGTTCTAAAGAAGTAGATGCTTATTTTGTTAAGCAAAAAAATAATGTTAAAATCATCAATAATAAAGAGAAGTGTATCAAAAATTTAGAATCAATCAAAAACCTATCTTGGGTATATTTTAACAAAAAAGGTATAGATGAATTTACAAAGAATTCTTCTTTTAGTGATATTGAATCAATAAATTTTAATTTAGATGAATTTGCAGAAACTACTAACAAAAATAAATTAAAGTCACAATGGAGTATTTCTAGATTGAATAAACCGTTATTATATTTTGGAATTCCTGGGATAATTTTAATTTTTTCATCTTTTATTCTAGTTTCTAATGTAGTTTCTAGGTATGATTCTATAGATTCTGTTTCACTTGGAACAGCTATAATTACTGTAGGTACTACTGTTATCGGTACGTTATCATTGATGTCGGCAATAATTTCCTATGTCTTAGGGAAGCAAACAGAGTTTTTATTGACAAATTATTCTCAATAGGTGTAATTATGTCGAAAGGTTTAGTTTGTTTTGACATGGATGGTGTCTTAGTTGATTATCTCTCAACATGGGAATGGGTATATGATAAATTGAATTTATCTAATGAAGAGGCGTATAATGCTTTTCAAGATGGATTGATAACTGAGTGGGAATGGATAAAATATGATTTAGATTTAATTCGAAGTGCATTGAAAGAAGATATGAATAATGATACTTTACACCAATTATTGGAAGATTGTCCACTAATGAAAAATCTGAGAGATTCAATACAAGATCTTCTAGATTATGGTTTAGATGTTTCAATAATATCTGGAGGGATGCACCCAGTGGCTCATAGGATTGCTTCGAATTTTATTACTGGTAATAAGTGGATTCCACGATTTGGTGGCATAGATAAAATTAGTTCTGAAAAATTTTGTGATGGTTTTGATACTAAATTATATGTTTTTACAAATGGTTGGAATTATTATTCTGACGGAGAAATACCAGAAAAAGGGCGATATCAAGTTCAATTGATCGCTAAAGGTTCAATCGTTAGTATCTTACAGAGAAGATTGTCTGTACCTATCTCAAGAACTGTCTCTATAGGTGATAGCAAGCAGGATTCTAGTATGTTTGATTTTTCTGGATTAAAAATTGCTTTTAATACACGACATGAGGAACTTATTGAAAAATGTGATATATTTATCGAAGAAAGAGATTTAAGTTTAGTAAGTAAAAACATACTAAATTATTTTAATTCACTAGAATAATTAAATTATGGAGTAACTCTTCTAGAATCTCTTGGGAATGGAATTACTTCTCTAATATGATCTGCACCTGAAAGCCAACTACAAACACGTTCTACACCCATTCCAAAACCCCCATGTGGGACTCCTCCATATCGTCTGATATCTATATAAAATTCGTAGGGATCTCTAGGGGTACCTTCTTCATCAATTCTTCTTAGAATCTCTTTCTCAGACCATGTCCTCTCTCCACCTCCTATTATCTCACCATAACCCTCGGGTGCTAATAAGTCGTGACATAGAACATATTTTTCGTCATCAGGATCTGGGCGATGATAAAATGGCTTAGCTATTTTGGGATAATGGGTTAAGAAATGTGGAACATCAAAATCTTGGGTTAGTATTTTCTCTTTTGAATAATCTAAATCCTGACCCCATTCTATTTCAACTCCCATTCCTTGTAATCTTTCTACTGCTTCATCATATCTCATTCTAGGATAAGGTGTATCAGCATATCTTGAAATTAAATTAAGATCTCTTCCTAAACTCTCTAATTCTTCCGATCTTTCATTCAGGATTGTTTTTGCAATGTGTCTAACTAAAGCCTCTCCATGTTCCATTATTTCCTTATTTCCTGCCCATGCCATTTCCATTTCAGCATGCCAGAATTCGGTAAGATGTCTGCGAGTTCTTGATTTTTCGGCCCTGAAAGAAGGTGCGATTGTGTAAAGTCTCTCCAATGCTGGCATTGCAGCTTCTGCATATAATTGCCATGATTGTGTAAGATATGCTTTCCTTCCAAAATATGGGACTTCAAAAAGAGTCGAACCCCCCTCCACTGCTCCCGCAACAAAAGATGGTGCTTGGTATTCAATAAAATCACGTTCTCTGAAATAATTATGAACTGAACCAAAGATAGTTGAACGAATTTTTAGCATTGTTGTCATTCTACTTGTTCTGAGGTAAAGATGCCTGTTGTCCAGTAAGAATTCTGTTTCTCCACCTTCAGTTTGTTCCATTGCAGATTCTGTAATTGGGAATGGATTTTGTGGATTAACAGCACCGATTATCTCTCCAGAATTAATTATTAATTCATGCCCTCCTGGTGCTCTATCGTCTGATTTAACCAAACCAGTTAATTCTACACTAGATTCAATTAAAGCATTTTTTAGTGATTCAAATTGTTCTTCTTTCATGTCTACTTTTTTAGCTACACATTGTATTTCTCCAGTGGAATCTCTAATAGTCATAAAAATAATTTTTCCACTACTTCGATGTCTCTTGATCCAGCCTTTTAATTCAATTATTTCTCCATTGAATGAACCTGATTGTACATCTGAAATCCAAAGAGTCTTTGCCATACATCACGTGCGAACTCAATCATTCATTTGAAACAGACGCATAAAAGTTGTACACAAATCAATCTAATTTATCAATTAAATAGAAAAAGGTCAAGAGAGTTAGTCTGTTGAGAGATTCAAGGTAGAACATATGTCTATTGTTGGAGTTGGTTCTGATTATACTAAAAAACTAGCATTATATTCAATAGGAGGCAATGCCTTAAGTGATCCTTCAAAACCTAAAAACGAACAAAATAATCATGCCTTAAAATTAGTTTTAGAAGATGTAATTGATTTACTTGAAGCGGGCTTTAATGTAGTATTAACTCATGGAAATGGACCTCAGGTTGGTGATTTATTAGCTCTTGAAGAGAAGGGACTAGATTCAAAAAGAGTACGAACAGAATTATCAACTTGGGTAGCTGCTACGCAAGGTATGATTGGTCACGAATTATCAATGGAATTAGATTCATTATTAAGAATTAAATCTAGACCAGAAAGGACAGCTGTTGTTTTGACTAGAGTTCTTGTTGATGAAGATGACTTTGCATTTGTAAAACCAACTAAGCCAGTTGGTCCTATAATAGATGAAAAAAGTAAATTGAGTGATGACTTAAAAGTTTCAAAAACAGAAAAAGGACTTCGTAGAGTTGTTGCATCACCTCATCCTATTGAGGTACTCGATCTTGAATTGATTTCAAAATTAGTTGAATTAGATGCAGTGGTGATTTGTGGTGGTGGCGGTGGAATTCCAATTGCTATTAACGGGGTATGGAAAGGAGTGCCTTCAGTAATTGACAAAGATCGCTTCTCTGCTCTTTTGTCTATTAGTTTAGATGCAGATGTTTTTATCACATCTACTGCAGTAGATCAGATAGAAACGGGATTTGGAACTAAAGAATCTAAAAAGATTAGCGAAATTAAATTAAATGAATTAAAAATATTATATGATAATGATGAATTTCCAGAGGGTTCTATGGGCCCTAAAGTTGAAGCGATGATGTCTGTGGTTGAAAAATCTGAAAAAACTAGAGTTGTTTTATGCTCTCCTGGAAATGCTTTAAGAACCCTAAGAGGTGAATCTGGAACTAATATAATTAAGGGATAATCTAAAGAATGAATCGCTTACGGCAAATGGGCCTGTAGCTTAGTCAGGTAGAGCGACGGACTCTTAATCCGTAGGCCGCGGGTTCGAACCCCGTCAGGCCCGTATCTAATTACTAATGATTTCTAGACCATTTTTACCTGCTAAAACCACTATGTTAGCAATATTACAAAAAAGTCCACAATCTAAAACTCCAGCTAATTTATTCAAATCAGATTCCAACTTTTGCGGGTTTTCTATAGTTTCAAGATGTAAATCTAATATGAAATTACCATTATCTGTAATGAATGAGTTATTATTTTGATTTCTTTTTTCTATTTTTGATTCTGGTAAACCAGTTATTTGTGAAATTTGCCTCCTTGTTTCTTTCCATGAGAATTGAATTACTTCAACTGGTAGCGGAAATCTTCCCAATGATTCTACTTTTTTTGAATCGTCGGCAACTACAATCATTTGTTTTGATGCTTGTGCAATAATTTTTTCACGTACCAGCGCACCACCTCCTCCTTTAATCAATGTGAGATCTTTATCGAATTCATCTGCACCATCAATTACAAGATCTAAACCATCGAGTGAAGAAAGTTCATGCAGTTGTATGCCATTTTCTATAGATAATTTTTCTGTGGCAATACTTGTGGGGACGCACATGATTTCTAGATTTTCTTCTTTAATCCTTCTTCCAAGCTCCAATATAGTGTATTTTACTGTCGAACCTGTCCCTAATCCTACTTTCATTCCATTTTTAACGTACTTTGCTGCATGTATTCCCGCCGTTTTTTTAAGTTCTTCTTTACTGCTCACAAGTACTTGGAGTTGAACTCAGGTGATATTAATTACTAATTTCGGCCCCATAGGGGCCGTGAAAGGTTTGACAAACCTCCAATGATGTCGGTGTGTTATGGAGAGGAGATGTCATGGTAATAATTTTCTAGCATCCCTCTTGATTTTTTTAGTTTTTTTAAGCCCTTTTTCTGGAATTATTGTTTTTGAAGATGAATTGACATTATCTCAAGAAATTAGAAATAAATCTTCAATTTTGGTTGGAGATTCAAAGATTGTTGAGGTTTCAGGTCATCCAAATCCTTCTTCCGATGATTTTTTAATAAATATTCCAAAAAATAATGCCCTAGATTCTTTAGAGTTTGATTTAGAACCGTTAGTTTACACTCCGCCTCTTGGTTATAATAATCATCAATGGGAGTCTCAAAATGATTGGTCAAGTTTTGTTACTACACCAGATAATGTTGATTATAATAAAACGGGATTAAGGATTAATTCTCCACCTGCGAATTGGGACTTTGAACAATCAACTCATGGATGGTCATTAGACGCTGCGGGTGGTTGGGCTTGGGGTGTTGATTCAGTAGGTGCTCATGCTGGTTCTAAAGCGATCTATACTTATTTAGGACAATATCCTAACCAAATGGCTACTACCTATTATGCTACATCACCTAGTATTGATTGTTCTTCATGCAGCGGTGGTTGGAGTGTTAATTTTTGGAAGTTGTTAGGAGTTGAAAGTAGTTCTTGGGATCATGCATATTTCCAAGTTAAAGGATTGAATGGCTGGACTACAATTTGGCAAAACTCTGGTTCTGTAATTGATAGTAGTTACTCATATCAATCTTACAGAGTTGATTCCTATATTTCAGGAAATAGTGATTTTAGAATTAGATTCGGTTTAGGCCCTACTGATTTTAGTGTGACTTATGATGGTTGGAATATTGATGATGTTTCAGTAACTCCAGTTTCTGGCTCTGGTACGGGTGTGGCTAAAGTTGATGGTTCAGGCCATGCAAATTGGACTTCAGGACCAATAGGTCATAAATTTGGAGTACATGTAAATAAAGAAGGACCGTATGGATTATTAAATATTTTAGCGGAAATTCCAGATAATTCAGGATTAGATTGGACCGTACTTGATTGTAGTAATACATTTACACCAATTTTAGGCTACGAAGGAAGAATTGAATTATTTGCTGATTTAGGCGGAATTGATTGGGTAAAACATCCATGCATAAAGATAAAAATACATTTATGGAGCCAAAGTCCTACATCTCCAATTATTAATTCAATAAGCCTTGGTGGTAAATGGATTGATAATTTTAATCAAAACCCCTTGGATAACGGTTGGGTTGGAAATATTAATTGGATTCAAGGTACAATTGAAGGTAATGGTAATCTTGAATTTCCAAAAATACATTCAATTAAACCAATAATTTCTATGGATTTAAATATTGATATTTCAGGAATTGGTCAATTACAAATGTCAACTAATAATGAAACTTGGTATAATCTATCTAAAATTGATATTATTGATTTAGAAAAACCAACAAAAGTAGTATATTTGAGATGGATTTCTAATTCAGGCAGTTGGTCTTTTGGTAATTTAGATATAAGTTTTGGGACTGGATTTTTTCCCCTCCTTCCTGTCATTGATATTAGAAATGATATGAGGAATGAGTGGAATTTAAGGTGTGAAACTGGTTATTGGGGTTCACAAGACGTTTGGGATGATTGTACACGCTCAAAATCTATTTTATTATCTGGCGGAGCGCCTCAGTATACTGATTTTTGGATACCTAAGAACGAAATTAATGAAATGTGTATGGATTTAATCCCTGAGTCTGGTGAAATAATTGATTTAGATGTTGAAATAAGATTAGGAACATCAATTATTTACAATAAAGAGATAGTATCTAATTTGGGTACCTATAATTTATGCCTTACCGAATCTCAAATGAATAGTATAAATGAAAATATTTCTTTAAGTTCAATTGTTTGGGGTGCAGAAGGACAAAATTTTGTACAAGGCAAATTGAAATTAACAGGTTCATCTCAAAGAATAATTATAGCAGCTTTAGATATCTCATACAACCCAGTTGTAGAATTTAGGGAGTACTATGACACAAATATAATCAATACAATTAATGATTTATCTTCTATTTCAAATATCGTAAATGGTTATTACGAAATACCTATTACAATTAAATCAAATTATGAATCTAGATTACTTGTAACTTTAGTTGATCAACATTCTACCCCTGGCTTAATAACAAAGGAAACTTCAATATATAATAATAGTGAACCTTTGGTTTCTAGTGAAAAATGGATAGAATTAGAATCAAAACATTCTGTTTCAATTGGATCAATTAAATCTATCAATTATGAATTTAATTCTAAGAATCATTATTTTTCTCTTGATTTTCCAATAGATGGAAGCCCTTACCTGGCTATTGGTGATTATGACTTAATAGAATTTAATGAACATTCTTTCCAATATCTTGAGGATAATGAAAATATTTCCAAATTTAAGTTTAAGATTAAACCTCTTTGGGATGATGACACGAATCTTGAAATCAAGGTCAGATTAGTTAGAGATGATAGAGTTAAAAGTATTCCTGAAATAATAAAAATCGGCACAAATGGGCATAAATCTGTAGAAAATGATGTAGAAATAAAATCTTGGTCAGTACTTAATGACTTGGGAGATTTAATACCGATTGATATGCCATATCTTAAGTCTGGTTCAGATGTTGTAATTGAGGTAAATGTTGGTTTTGAAGAGTTCTCATCTTCTGAGCATTTCCCTAAATCTGGTGATTTAGAAATTATTGTTATGGAAAATGAATTTGAAATTGCTCGAAGTAGTAATTTTACAGATGGGAAGGTTAGTTTTGTTCGTTCTATACCTTTTGGTCCTGGAAATTTAACTTATGAAATAAAATTAAACCCCTTATCTTCTCAACTAGATGTCACAGATATTGTAACTAATAGAACATTTACAGCTGACTCCTTAGCCCCGCAATTAATTTTTAGTACAATAGAAAGGTATGATCATCGCCACCCTTCGAAAAATCAAATACTCGCTTTTGATATTTTTGATCGACCGGTTCTGCCAAATGTGTTGAAAATTAATCTTTGGAGGGAATGGGTTGATGATATTAACCAAGATGGTCAACCTTCTTTAGAAGAATACTGGTCTAATACAATGTTTAGTCCAGCAAATCTTTCATCCTCAATTGGTCGTTATTCATATGTTTTAGATGATTCAGAGGCGCCCGTAGGAGGTCTTGTTTATGGATATATTAGTGGTTCTGATTCTGCAGGAAATATGTTGGTTGGTGGAGGTGGAGGAACTTTGGGAGATGAATTATTTGTTTACCAGGTTAAATCCGATGGTTCTCCTCAAGTGCTAACAGGGGATGTTTCATGGAATAATTCAGGAACAATGTGGTTAAATCCAGATATTGAATACGAATTAAATTTGCCATTTAATGAACCGAATGGAATAAGTGATATTGAGTATGTGATTTTTGATTTAGCTGAGTTTACAAATTCTGATGGAATGAGGATAATTTGGAATTCCTCCGAATCTAGATGTGAATCAAATGGAAACATTTTAATCATCTTATCTTGTAATATTTACTCTAGAAACTCCTTTTTTGGTCCTTTCAATGAACAATTAGAATTTAGGATTAATTTCAAGATCAAATGGAGTTATTTAATTGATGAATCTTATGTACATGAACCATCTATAGAAATTATTGATAGAGCTGGTTATAGTTCAATAATGACCTTACCTCAGTTAAGATGGAGATTTTCTAATCAAATTTGGATTGATTCTAATGATTTGGAATTAAGCACAGATATAGGTTCTAAAATAGAGAATAATTTATACGTGTTACCCGACAATTTAATTGGTATCAGAGGTTCTTTCTCATTTTCTAGAACAGGTAACCAAGTTTTTACTCCTATTAATGTTGAGATCGGTATTGGTTTTAATAAATTGGTCAATATGACTGATGGTGGTTATTTTTATTTCGAATTAAGCACTCCTTCTCTTCCTGGAAATTATCCACTATCAATCAATTTAATTGATTTGAATAAAGAAGTTTTTGATTCTAATGAGATGCTGAAAACATGGATTATTGTTGATAGTCAAGCACCAAAAATTGAACAAATTAGTTCTCCAAGACCAGATATTTCATTGTCTAGGGAAGAAATTGAAAATTTAGTGATTGAATTTAGAGTAAAAGAAACAATTAAACTTATTCCCGAGTCCATTGTAGTTCACTGGTCTGTTAACAAAATTACTGAAACTCCAGAAAATTATTTGATTTCTGGCATTATTGAAAATTTTGATTTTGAAGATCCAATAGCTGGTAGTCATTCAATTTCAGTATTACTTCAACTCAATGAATTAATTAATGGACTTCCTATTGATGAAAATTTAGTCTTTAATATTTGGATAGGGGGTTCAGATGCTTCTGGAAATATTATTTCTGATGATGGTAATGATGTTTCATCTCCATTAGAATCATGGATAATTTTACCTTATCAGCCGATTTTAGTAATTAGTGATATAACTTATTCAAAATATGGAGGTATCTCAATTGGTGATCCGGTAAAAGTTATAGTTACAGTTGAAAATCAGGGAAATGCTGATGCTTTAACTAATTTAACGGTTTTAGTAAAAACATCTAACAGAGAATATATCATCTCTAGAGAGCCAATTACAGTAGAAATTAATTCTAAATCTAGTGTTGCGCTTGATTGGGCGCCTGATGAAACAGGTATTCAGTGGATTGAGGTTCGTTGGAACGATGAATATCTTGGTGAGGGGTCTTTAGTTTCTGTATCAGAACCAGATACATCTTTATTTTCTAGTGTCGGTGGTTCTAATTCTATTTTTGCTGGAATTTTTATATTAATTATAATTGTAATTTCATTATTATTTATTTTGAATGGAGGCGATGATGAATATTTTGAGGAATATTATGAGGAAGAAGATGAGATTATAATTCCAGAAAAGAAGACTGAACTACCAAAACTTCCTCCTTTGCCTCCACCACCAAAGATCAATCAAATCGTAAAAAATACTGAATCAGTTGTAACATCGGTTCCTGTAAAAATTAATTCTGTTAAGCAGTGGACTGATGAAAAAGGCTATACTTGGAGAATTGAGGGTAATAATCCTGCAAAATGGTGGGATGGCAACTCTTGGAAAGATGTTTAATTTGAGGGAGTGGAGAGTAAGCCCCTTTCTGTTCACCTTTCGGATGACCGCATTCAACTATGCGTCCTACCCTTCCCTAAGCGTGTAACCTTGATGGGATTGTTTGGACTTGCTCCGATGAGGATATTCGTTTCAGCAACTATAGAGCAACCTCCTCTTTTCAGATTCACCGTTAACACCCTAAATTGTTCGTTTCTAATATATTGCCAGCCATTCCTGACTCCATTTCTGGTCATCTTACACTATGGAGAGGGGACTTTCCTCAGGGTCTAACCCTGTCAGCGGTCCTTCCACTCCCTCATATTTCGAAAAAAGTATTACTTTTTGAACTTCTCGGTAATTAATTTAATTAAAAAATCTAATCATTCAATAAAACAGCATCTTTAACAACGTCATCGGAAGTATCAACTAAGGCATCTCCTTCGAATTTAATCCAAGTTCCTTTACCTGAAATTCGTGATTTTGTTTCATACCAAGCAGTAATAATGGCAGGCAATAAGAATACAGAAGTTATGAAGGCAAATCCGATTAATAGAAACATTAACATGAAGAAATTTTCTAATCCTGGAAAAGCCACTAAGAACCCTGCTGCAATTCCTGCCATGGTAGTCGCACTTGTTTCAAAGATTGTTTGACCCGTTGATTCTATAGAGCGCGCTAAACCAGTTGGTGTTTCTCCTTCTTCTCTTATTCTTTCAATCATGTGAATACAATCATCAACACCAATTCCAAAAACGATACTACCAACCATTGCTGTGAATACGTTTACATTTACATCTCCACCTCTCATTAACAAAGGTTGCCACAAAATTACAATGGCTACAGGAATCATTGTAGTAACACCTATTCTAAAATTTCTAAAAACAATAACTAAAAATCCAGTCAATACGAATAAAGTAACAATTGTTGTTAGTGCTTGAGTGTCGTGAATTCCCTTGTTAATATCTAAAGAAACAGGTAATCCTCCTGTTAATTTACTAGTCCTTGTATTTAGTAAAATTGATTCTTCTGCTAAAATTATATCAATTTCATCTCTTAACCCTCCGGCTGTAATTAAATTCATGTATGGTTGTTCAACATAAACTAGGGTTTTAGTTTCATCTTCATTCATTAGCATTGATCTAACTTCTTCACTTAATGTATCTAATGATACATCTACGAGGTCTCCTCGTAATTCAGCTCTTGAACCAGGGTCTACTTGTTCCATAGCAAATAATGATGCACATAAGGGGATTTCTGAAAGTTCAATATTACTGTCGCCGTCCCATTCCCAACATTCACTATGTAATATACCCCACAAACTATCCGTATATACATTATTTCCATCTAATCCAATGGTGACATAAATACTTTTTAGAAATGTGATTAAACTTGTTGTAGTGGTATTATCTACACTAGAAACTTTATTTTCAACTAAATTTATTGTATCAAGTACTGGAAGGTCTCTAATTTGAGAAGTTCCATTAAATGAACTTCTTTCCTCTGCCGAAAATATGAACATACTTGTCTGGCCTGATTGAAATTCGACCGAATAGTTAGCTAATGTCTCAAGAGACTCTATTCCTTCGGGCGCTTCGGATGAACCAGCAATTGGTTTACTTAATTCCTCTTGCATATACATTAATCCCCATCCAGAGAATAATGCAGTAATAATTAATATTACAGCAAAATATCTCACAGGTAGTTTGCCAATATTTTTCCATGATGATGGATTAGCTCTTTTATTAAACCTTAGTAACCAAGCAAGAACTGGAACTAGAATCCCAGAAAATATCAAAGTACATAGAATCCCTAAAACAAGTGTAATTCCCACAGTTCTCATGGGAACAATAGGCACTAAACCACTAATTGTTAGTACTCCAAAACCAATCATTGTAGTTATTGCCGATAATAAAACTGCTTTTCCAGTGGTTCCCATTGTTTCCATTACGGCTTCCCTGAATAAATCTGAATCCCAACTATCAGGTAGAATTTCTTCAGATTTACCCAATTGTCTAGATTTATAGTTTCTCTCGTGAATTTCATCTAATATTCTTCTTCTTGATTCTTCTATTCGATTAACAATGTGTAGTGCATAATCGACTCCTAATCCTACAAGAATTGGTCCTGCAGAAATTATCATCGGTGTGAGCATGACATCAAATACAACAGTAGAGCCAATAGTAACCGCCAAAGCCATTATAATAGGAATACCTGAAATTAATACGATTTTCCAACTTCTATGTAGTAAAGTAACTATTCCTACAACAAATACTAAACTCCATGGCATTATTTTAGTTAGGTCATCGTACACCTCGTCTGAAATATCTTCTAAAACTTTAGTTAATCCCGTAAGTGTCATAGATGTTTGAGATGAAAAGCCAACAGAGCTTCTATTATCAAGAATATTTTGAGTGTGTATGTGTATTTCTGAAAAATCTTTATGATCTGCATCTGAAAGGTCATGTCTCAAACCAATCAAAATGAATGTTGTATCCCAAATTCCATCATTGTTTGAATCATAAACCATCCCCGATAATGAACCTTCTAATCTTGAAACAAGTTCATCAATTCTATCTTGATCAGGAATACTATAACTTCCCCAAGGTCCTTGGTCTGTTTGTGAACAAGGAACTGAAAGTGGGACTCTTTCTTCTAGTCCATGTTCGCAAAGAGATTTGACAAATCTGCCATCACTACTGTTCGCCTCCTTAATTATTTGTGAAATAGATAGAACCCAAACAATTCCATCCTCCCGACCACGATCGTCCTTTTTGTAATCTAAGCCTCTTCTTGTAGAACTTTCTCCTATGTTCTCATCATCTCCCTCAACCCAACTAATCTCTTTTAGGATAATTTCATCTGTGACATTTAAACCTTCATTTTGATATTTTGCATTAGTTGTTTGGATATATATTAGTGATATGTCTGTAGACCATTGTTCTCTTACTTCTAGTAAAAGATCGGTTGATTCCGCACCTTCAGGTAAATATATTTCAACATCGCCTACAATTTGCTCTTCAAAGTCTTTTGCAGAATAAGCGAACCATCCAGCAATAAGTATCATGAAGGCGAGTGTTACAACAGGAGCCGCGAGAACAGTTTTATAGGTACTATCAAGATTATGGGTTACTTTTTCACCCACTTTTTCGATTACTTGATCAATATTTTTATTTGCAACTTTTATTTTTTTTGAACCATAGTTCATGGCTTTTTTGTATATACTTTCTGAACTATCTTCACTTGTCACGTTAAGCCCGAGTGGGGTTAGCATCATGAATTAAACCCCTAGGGGAGTAAATTATTTTCCAATTGAATCATTTAGTACTTTACGCGCATATTGTAATACTATCCCAGAAACAAGCAGTGGAATTCCAAGTGCACCAATCCAAACAAATGTGACTCCGGGCCCTACAGTTACACCAGTCCATTCGGAAACATGATTGATTGTTCTTAATCCGAATAATCCTCCAATTATTATCATAATTAAACCAGGTAACCCAAATACTAGTAATGGTCTTTTTTGAGATAATGCAGATAATGCGTAACTAAATACAGAAATTCCATGAGGGATAGGGTGTAAACTAGATGTGTTTTTCAAGTCATATCTAATTGTTGTAGGTATTTCTAGAATACGTAATCCTTTATCTGAAATCGATTCTAAAATTTCAAGTGAAGATTTCATCCCCTCATTTTCAAATCTTAATGAATCAATTGCTTTTTTATTAAATGCTCTATAACCTGATTGTGTATCTCTTATGTGTTGTTTTGAATGTAATTTACTCACTGTGTTAATTAATTTTAAACCAAATTTACGATATGTTGGCATATCCTTACTTTTTCCACCACTTACAAATCTAGATCCAATTACTAAATCCGCTTTACCTTCGTATAATGGCTTAATCATTTTGGGAAGATCATTTGGATCATGTTGTCCATCACTATCAATTAGAACTATCATTGATGCATTTTTTTGTTTAGCATATTTAAAAAGTGTTTTTGCAACACCTCCAACTCCTCGATTAACTTTATGTGAAATTACTGTCGCACCTGCTGCTTTTGATATTTCTGCTGATTTATCTGAAGAGCAATCATCTACACATACAACTTCATCTGCATGTTTAGAGCATGAAAGGATAATTGATCCAATGGTTTCTTCGGAATTGTAGAGTGGGATTCCTACTATTATATACTGATTTTCAGTATTAATTTCATTCATCTCTACTTCCATTATTACTTGCTATGGTAATTCATATTTGGTCTTGCCTAACATATCGATAAAAAATAATTGATTATAACCATTAGTAAACATATTCAAAACGGGATGTATGCTCCCAAATACATAATGAGCCGTATACTTGTAACTGGTGGGGCTGGTTTTATTGGTTCACATTTAGTTGATGAATTAATTAATCGAGGTAATGAAGTAGTTGTCTATGATAATTTTTCTAGTGGTAAGAAAGAGTTCTTAGATGCATCGCTTTCAACTGGAAAAGTTAAGTTAATCGAGGGAGATTTATTAGATTTGGAATTCTTAACAGAAGCAATGAAAGGAATTGAAATCGTATATCATTTAGCTGCAAATCCAGATATTAGGCTAGGAACTACCGTAACTGATACTGATCTTAAACAAGGTACTATTGCTACTTACAATGTTTTGGAATCAATGAGAATAAATGGATGTAAAAATATAGCTTTTTCTTCTTCTTCAGTTGTTTATGGGGAAGCAAAATTAATGCCAACCCCTGAAGATTACGGTCCGTTATTCCCAATAAGTTTGTATGGTGCATCAAAATTAGGATCTGAGGGATTAATTAGTGCATGGGTTGGAACTTTTGGAATTAAAGCATGGATTTTTAGGTTTGCAAATATTATTGGTTCCAGAGGGACTCATGGTGTGATTTTTGATTTCATACACAAACTGAAGAAAGATCCAACTCGTCTTGAAGTCCTAGGAAACGGACTACAAGAAAAATCATACATGGAGGTTATTGATTGTTCTAGAGCGATGATTCATGTAGTTGAAAACTTTAATGAAGATTTAAATTATGTTAATTTAGGATCGTCGGATACCTGTTCAGTTAGTAGAATTGCAGAAATTGTAATCAATGCATCTGGCTTTTTAGATGCTAATATTGAATTTACTGGTGGGGATCGTGGCTGGGCTGGAGATGTACCAAAGGCCATGCTAGATGTAACTAAATTAGATCAAAGTGGATTTAATTGTAAATTCCAAAGTGATGATGCGGTAAGATTCACTGCTAATTCATTAATCGAAGAGATAGGTTTGGGTGATTAAATGAAGATTAGCCGTTTAGAAAAAGATACAAATGGTGCTGAATGGATGTCAGCAGCAATTTTTGTGGTAGGCCTGTTAATAGTATCATTTATTTTTGTTTTTGCAAATACTAATGGAGTCAAAACGGGTATCGAAAGAGGAGATATGGCTCCAGACTTCACTTCCTTGGCTCATTTGCCAGGTAATGACACCTCAGATTGGTTTTCATATAGATTATATGAAAATTTAGATTTTAACTGGTCTGGAAATCATTCTGAAGGTGTTTTTACTATTATTGAATTTTTAGATACTGATTGCCCTTATTGTTGGGAAACAGCACATAAATTAAGTTCTTTAGACAGCCAATTAACGGATTATGGCGTAAGAGATAGAGTGCAATTTGTGATTATAGTAGTTGAATTGAATATTCCAGGACACCAGACATCTCAAGAAGAAATGGTGGCGTTTCAAGAGAAATTATCCCATCCTGGATGTAATGGAGATAGTGCTGATTGCTCAACCCGTCCTGGTAATGTTCATCCAGGTGTTTATATCGATGACAGGAGTGCTGAAATTTTCCAAGAATATGGGCCTAGGGGGACACCTCATTACATGATTTTGAAACCAAATGGGATTGTTGGTTGGAATGGAATGACCGATTCATTAGATGAAATTGGGATTGAATTAGCTAATTTAATTTGTGAAGATGGTGGAGATAATCAATTATGTGCTGAGGTAAATGGGTGATAAAATGGATTGGCCCCTTTATTTCTATATATTCATAATCTTTTCTGGATTTTTTATTTCTTCCCCATTAGGTTCAAAAATCCAATCATCAAGGTTTAATAATGATCAATCAAGAATTATTTCTGGATCTATAATTTTAGCATTTGGAGGATTTTTGGTAAGTACGCATACATATTTTATTCATGAAAAATTACATGAAATTGGAGGAACTTCTGGTTGTTCTGCATTTAGTATATTTGATTGTGGAGATGTTATCTCTAATGGAGATTACAACACTGATCCTATTTTTGGAATACCTTGGGGTGTTCTTGGAATGTTATCATTTGCAGCAATGTTGTTTATTCTTATAGTTTTAAGGAACTCTCCAGAAGATCCGAAAATAGGTAATTGGATTAGTGTTATGTTAACAATTCCTGCTTTAGGAATGGTTCCTATATTATGGTTAATTTATGTTGAATTTTTCGAATTAGGAGTATTTTGTCAATATTGTACCGTGGCACATGTGGCAAATTTATTTTTATTAATATCTTCATATTGGGTATATGATCTTCATCATTCAGGATTATGGGATAAAACTAAAAACAGTGAATAATTGTTAGGGAGTATAATCTTCGTGAGTGTTAAATAAATCAATTTCGGCATTATTTTGTACGATTTCCAACATCAATATTGTAACCTCTATCCTTACCTCTGAAGGATATTTTTCTCTTAATTGAGAAAATAGTTTAATTTGAACTTCTTTAATTCCAAAAGCTTCAATCACATCAAGATGATGTTCAGTTCCATTACTGGATTCTACTTTATATTCTATTAACCATTCACTTTGTATGGGTCTTGTTAAACTCTTTTGCTCCAGACGTTCCTTCATGTTATGTTTACTAGCATACTAGCACATAATACATTCGGATAAAAACATCATTTTTTTTAATTTTTAATATCACTGCTCTTCCTCAATAATTTGATTTTGATCTAATTTACCTAATGATGCAAAAATACCCAAAGAGAAAACAATCAAGAATATTGGGATAAAAAGTAAATTACTTTCATTAATATTTTCGCCTTGAATTATTTTCACAGCACCCAATACAGAAGTCATGTTGTCATTTTGAACCTCATGACTGGCTAAAAAACCTATGTTTTCAACATTCATCTTTCCGTCTATGTTATATTTTGCAAAAATATTAATTTTATTGGTAGTAGAATTAGTAATAACAAAACTCCATTCTTCAGTCCCAGAAATTAAATTATAATTATCTAAATCAATACTAATCATTTCAACCAATACATTATCAAATCTATTTAATTCTCCTACGTAGTTTTCCGAAACTAGTTTATTTTCAATTATCATAATGTTGACGATGCCTGATAATTTTGAATCTAACTCCATCTCAAACTCTATAGAGTTATTCACCTTTTTTACTGATAAATTTATTTTTGTAAAATTTGATTTCTTACTCTGTGTTTGCATTATTTTTGAATTAAGCATATTTATTTCATTAGCACCTTTCATTACGATATCTCCATCCAGTAAAAATGTTGGTGATTGTATCATTAATGAATTATTAAATAAATAATTAATTCTTTTTGAACTTGCATAATTACCAAGATCATCAACTCCGTCTGCCGGATGTAGTGCGATTAAGGCTACTCTTTCATCATGCATCGAAACTAATTCTTTTACATCTGGGTCAATCTCAGCACACGTTTGACACCATGTTGCAGTATATTCTTCTAAAATTATTGTT
>Ga0310343_10000176_pt1 | contig 28865 bp, 31 predicted proteins | sample HC15DNA2025_MG_FD_203519 | JGI IMG/M metagenome (GOLD analysis project Ga0310343, IMG submission 203519) | Marine microbial communities from station ALOHA, North Pacific Subtropical Gyre - HC15-DNA-20-25_MG | ecosystem: Environmental > Aquatic > Marine > Oceanic | place: Pacific Ocean: North...
CCAGTGGACGCTTGAAGCGTTCATCCACCGCAAACTTAACGGCACTGCGCACGTTCTTCCCGTTCACCTTACGGACCGCTCCGGGGCCGCTATACCGACGTTTGGCGGCCTTCTGCGTGCGCCACCAGTCCTTGGCCTTTGTGTGATTGTACATGTCGTCGTCGTATACCTTGAGGGACTGCCAGTAGTGCTCGAAACATGCGTATTCCATGCCGTCAGGAGCTTTGTACGGCGGGCCGAAAACGTGCATCGGTGAGAAGGCCTTCCTATTGTCGCTGTTCTTGTGTTGAGCCGACGTCACGTCAACCGAGATGTGTTCGAACTCAACAGGCGCACGAGCGGCGCGAAACCCCTTGGTTGCAATGAAAACTCGTCTGGGGGGCATGAGTGCTCGCAATATGCTTGCTTTCTAGTAATATACGTATCAATACAATCCTCAGGGGAGCTCAGTGAAGTAAAAACTTGACTTACTGTTTCCAGGGGTTATCTCTGAACCAAGCATTCAAGCCAAATTTATTTTTATTTTTGCACTTCATTTCCTCACCTCCGTGTAACGTGAGCTTATCATTGGCGCCCTTGCTTGTTTTGTTTGACCACATGACAGCGTTCCCCTTTTCTGGATAAACGCGGAGTGGTTGATCTTTCCCGCTTTTCAAAAGTGGAAATGCAGTTGCACCCCCGCACGCTTCGTCGACAGTATTCAAGTAGCTGAAAACTGTAACCGTACGCTGTCCCATATCACCCTCCGTCCCTGGTTCAAACCAGTCATGATGTGGATCATATTTCTGAGACTCTGCATACGCAGTGACCTGTAGAGGTTCTAGATTTGCAACAGGCTGATGTGCGACTGTAGCGATTCTTTTTTCAATACACGATATCACATCATCCTCTGACTTATTCAAATACGATGATGATGATGTTCTTACATTGGAGTACTTATTTTGACCTACCACCGTAGACCTAGCTAAACCTTTTTCTTTTGCCTTTTTCACCAAGTAGTCAGCTTCGGAATCTAACAGCATGTTCGATACCTTTGTTACGACAGTTCCCTTGTCATGTATTTGAGATAGCATTGGCGATATAGTTCTCTTATCCTGCGGCAAGCAACTCTGCATGTTTATCCCATACGGAGAATAAATTTCACAGTGGCACCTACCAGCCACCACAATTCAATCACACTCAACAGTTTTCATCAATGTCTCTATGTTCAACGTGTTTGTATGACCCCAATAGAGTAATTTCAGAGTATCATCGTTCTTGTTACGTTGGATTACAACACAGTGAGGAACAGTCGTGATGCTAAAAGTATTTTTCATAAGCTCTTTGTCTTCTGCAAAAACGTGAACTACGTTGTTGTCTTCATGTGTGATTTCTTCGATGATGTCTTTTGTACACTCGTAGCTTCCTGGTCCAGTATTCATCGCACATGCTACGAATGTGATTTTATCGTATTTGACTGAATCATTCATGAATTTCTGTAGAGGTGAAATACAATATGGACATCTTATGTGCCAAAAATCAATCACTGTCAAATCACTTCCAATCATGGATGCAATGCTATCATCTTTGAAGAATTTCACAAACGGAATGTCGGATCCAATATGTGTCGGTGCGCTTTCCATTGTACTATATTTAGACACTCTTTTTAATATCGTCCCATAGGATCTTTTTGTCCGTAAGCTTATGAACCTTTTCATCATGAGAAACAATTATTGCCGTGATTTTTTCATTCTTCAGGTAATTTATGTAGTTATTCGCGACTTTTTCAGACATCCATGAAGTGGGTTCATCCAGCAACATACACGATGTTCCAGAATGTATGCATCTTATTATCCAGACTAGTTGACGCTGACCACCAGAAAGCTTACTACCCCCTTCCCCTACTGGAGTATGCATGAATTTAGTGAAAACAGAATTGTAGTCGTTTAGGTTCGCACGATCTAACATTTGAAATATTTCATCCTCTGTGATGGGTTGCAGTCCAATGCTAATGTTTTCCATTATACTTTTGTTCATGAGAGCTGCGCTTTGGGGAACATATATGACATTCTCAGGCACTGAGATGACTGAGGAATCGGGGTTCAGCGGCGCCTCTAACCCAGCCAAAATTCGTAGAAGACTGCTTTTTCCACATCCATTCGGTCCAGTGAGGGACACGATTTGTCCTCGTGAAACAGAAAATGATATTTTTGGTGAGTCTGGAATATTAGATATTCTCACATCATCTACTGTTATAGAGTCTAATGACTTGTTAATGGTATATTTTGTTGCCTCCCTAGTCCTAGTATCGACTTGCTCTTCAAATACATTTATATGAACTAATGCGGAAAGGTCGGAATCAAGATCTAATGGAAGTTCAAGGACTTGTGACGACACAATGAGTAGAGTTGTGAAACTATCCTTTGAAATAAGGCTTTCAAAATACGAATAAAAAAGTACTGCATATATAATTATTGTCAATGTGACGGAGAAGACGGAGAGTTTCACTCTTACGTTCTCCCTGCAATCGAATTCTGCTTTGTTGTCTTCTCTCAGGGTTTTTATGGAAGATTCTATTGTCTCTGATGTAGCTTTTTTGTTTAGCATTGTTTTTGAAGATATTATGTCAGTAACAGCTGCGAATGTGCTAGATTTAGAGTCCTCTGCCTGACGTATATTTACGGAACAAGTTTTCATAGTGTCGCTCAACACCAACATAATTATAATCAAAATGACAGCGATCATCAATGTTATTTGAATATTTGAGTGTACGGCAAAAAGATATACGAGCCCTAATATAGTGAACATTTGACCCGCTAGTAAAGATGCTGCCAAGTCTACCACCTTCCAGCTATTTTTGGGAGCATTATTGATCAAAGTAACTAACTCGAACATATTGTTGTTAGAAACTGACCATTCAGCCTTCAGGGTGCGATGAAATATATCCTTTATTGTATCATCGGTTATGTGCTGAACAACATCGTGTCTGTAGCTATTGTACAGAAAGTATCCAACATGTAGGCAAACAAATGCCACAACGTATATAGATGCATTCTTCAACAGTGCATTCCTATCGTCTATTGACTTCAAAATATTAGACAACATTACTGGCATGACTAGTTTTTCAAAAGGAGTGAGTAGGAGTAAAGACACCATCACGATTGTATCTTTTGGATGAGAACTCAACCAGTCATTCAATGCTTTCATAATAGCGTTTTGTATTTAAAAAGATTATGTTTTGACAAATAAATGGCCAAAAATATTCTGCTCGTAAAAACAGTGCAATGTGCTGCAATAAGGAATTTATTTGAAACATTGAAAGATGTTCTACAAGATTGTAATCTCGTATTTGATTGCAATGGGATGAGGTGTTTACAGATGGACAACAATCATAACGTTTTGGTCTCTGTGAAATTGACGAGTAAGGGTTTCGAGGAGTACCAGTGCGACAGTAGAGTTGTTGCCGGAATCAACGTTTCGAACATGTTCAGGCTAGTCAAAAGTATAGGACAAAGTGATACACTTACGATGATGATCGAAGACAACAACCCAAATGTAATGAAGATGATCATTCAAAATTTGGATAAAAACATGGAATCAGCGTTCGAACTCAATCTCTTAGACATAGAGGAAGTGAAACTTGACGTCCCGGACACCGAGTTCGATAGTGTGCTTACAATGCCATCTATAGACTTTCAAAGGATCTGCAGAGACCTGTCCATACTTTCAGAAACAATTGAAATAGAAAGTAGTAACAAACAGCTCATACTGAAAGCAGAGGGAGATTTTGCAAAGCAAACTGTAAAAATAGGAGAAAAGGATAACGGACTGTATTTTGCGAATACAAGAAATACATGTGATTCTATATATGGAAGATATTCACTCAAGTACTTAAACTTGTTCTCTAAGGCAAACGTACTTTGCAGTACTGTAGACATATACCTCAAATCAGACTATCCGCTGATTCTAAGCTACACGGTCGCCTCGCTTGGCAAAATTTTGTTCTGCCTGGCGCAGAAAACGATTGAATAGATAGTTCGATACTCCAATTGGTAAGGCTTTTCGTCCGTAGATTTGTTCAGGTAAAGGGTGGTGGCATGCGACAAGAACGCATCCCGCGGGGAATATCAACTCAAATCAATAAGGCTCTAAATTCGTTCAATATGGTTGGGTTCGAAGGGTGATGCTCTCGAAGAACAACACGTGATCTATCCTGATATCCCCTGAAGAAAGAAGGCTTGTGAAATTCAGATGCTATTGTCTCTAAAGCAGTAACTCCGTCATGCAAGTTCCATTCGTCATAATAAAAACCAGCGTTCCTAATACTTGGGGAGTTGTGCACAATCGGATAATCGAGATACAGTGCTTCCAAACTCAAGTAATTTTGATCGTTGTACATCTGATGACCTACAAACACTGGATGAAGGGCTTTGTCCTTCATTTGCTTGAGTATTTCAGGAAATGCCATGCGAGGGTAAAATTCTATTTTTGAGTCAACAGCTATCTTCAAGAATGCCAGAAAATCTTTGAACGATTTGTTCTCGATAAGATGCTTGGAACAAAAAAGGAAACATTTTTCAACCTTCTCTGGATGTTTCATGTAAAAATTATTCATCATAAGCAATGGGCATAGACATGTTTTTGTGACGTTGAGATTAGGCTCAAAGCAAGTCAGCACTAATTTATCGGTGTATGAAGTGTTGTCACAAAAAATATCAAGGCTGTGTTCACTCATATATTTACAAAGGAGCGATTGTGACCATGGGTACGGCATAAGCTTACATGGTTTGTTGGTAAGTAGTTCATAGTAATCGCGAGCAAAATAATGCATCTTGAATACCCACGCCTCCGTGAACCATGAATTAAATAACAAACGAACAACATTGTGCTTATTGAACACAACATCTTCAGCATTGAATAAACAATGATTTCCACAATGGAACTGAACTACCTTCTTGTCTTTTAGTCTTTCTTTCAGATCTTTGGAAAGGGCAGACGTATCTTCTACGATATGACATATCATTATGAATGTGGTGATGTCTGTGAGGTCCGCGTCGTCGATTAACTGAAGTTGTGTTTCATTGAACTTAGATGATCGTTCTATGCCACACAGGTTTTCTTTTCCTCGATGAGAAAATACAACGTGTTCGATACCTAGGTACTGTAGCATCTCTATGACGAATTGTGGTTGTTGCTCGGATCCATTTACGAACAGAGCAGCGTTGTTAATTAGAACACCCACCTTCATTAATGAAATTAGTCATTTTATGTGCTTTAAGTCTAACGCAAAAAAATCTATACGTACAATAGAATGGCTGCACCAAGGTTTGTTCCAGGAGATGCGTTCAAAGTTCCAATGGCAATAAAAAAAATGGAACGATACTCCGACAAGTTGAAAGGTCCGGGTAAGTTAGCGGTGAAATTAAACTCCGTGAAGTATGACGATGAGGGTGGTGAGTCCACGGTACGACTTACCTCTAGTGATGGTGAGAAAATCATTTTGCCCATGAATCGTCTGGATGCCGCAAAGTTGCTAGAGAAAACTGATAAAAAAGCGGTTCCGAACTTTGCCATAAAGTACGTGATGTACGATGGAAAACGCATGACGAAGGACGCGGCCACAAAGTTAAAAGCTAGAAACAAACAGATGGGGATCAAGCGTTCGCGTGCGCGTCTTGAGCCTGTACGCCCCCCAAGTGCAAACTCTAACAACGAAGTCAACGAAGTGCCTAAACCCAGACCCCCTAGACCTCTTACATATTCGAACCAGATTGCAGCACAAAAGGTGAACAAACTTTTAGATATTTCTATGTCGAAAGACCCGAACTTTGTCGAAGCTTTGAATACGTTGAAGAAACCAACGAATTTACAAAACTTGGTAAAAGAAAAAGCATTTGAGATTGAACGCGCAGCTGCAAACACCCGTAACAAGTCGAAAAATGAAGCTGCAAAACTGAGTGCCAACGCAGAACGCCTTCATGGTGTGCACGCAGTCATATCATCGATCCCCAACTTACGTAAATCCGTTACCATTCCGATGATAAATTTACTGATGAAGAAGCGTGACGGGAAAGGAGAACCACAGTTGACTGGAGTCGCCAGAGGTATTGCAGCTGCTACCATCAATTTGATTAGAGCCCAACACTTAGAACAAAGAAAACTGGGATATGCCGATGACAGAAAATTAGTTGTATTTGATAATACAAAGAAGACTAACACAGAAGATACTGAAAAGACTATTAAATCGACAAAAAGAAGAAAAACTAAGAAAGCAAATTACAAAGCACAATCAAAGCTACCGAGACCAAAAATTGGTCTTCCCTCAGGACAAAGACAAAAACGAACGCAACGTGGAAAAAGAGCACCGCCAGTTGACAGAGCAATGAATCAAGAAATAAACGATTCCGAATGGATACCAAACATAAATGAAGACCCTAGTTTTGAAACTTACGCATCAAAATCGACCCCTGGAAAACCATCTCCGTCTAAATCACCCAACTTGGGCCATATGGTCATCAATGATGAAAGTATACTACGAGTCATAAGAAAACGTTTATTAACTCGACTAGATGAAATAAACGAGATCGAAAGATACATAAGACCTTACGATGATGTTTTTCAGGCGTCCTTGTATGTCAACTCATACATAAACAACGGATTAGCGGTAGACGAAAGAGTTCAAGGCCTTTTACGTCGAGCGATACAATTTTTAGAGAGAAGTGGTACGCATGGCGGAGGACTGGTTGCGAGAGGGTTGAAACAAAACAAAGCAATCAAGGGAGGCGAACAAATAACCGGTTTGAAGAATGCAAATTTTCCCGTTCAGTTGAAGTCTATCATTGCAGAAACTAAAGGAGGGCGTGGTGAATCTCTTACCTATGCCAGGTCATGGTTGACTAGATTCGGAACAAGGGAAGTGAGGTTGGGTGTCGGCAACACTGTTAAGGTTAGAGAACTCGAAAAAAACGAAAATGTTGATGGTGAGTGGGTCATTGGCAATACAGGGACACCAGAGTACAGACCAGATCCATTCAGAAACGCACAGACAGAACGTCGTTCTATTCACGAAACCGTGCTCGGTATGGAGTTTCATCCGCTTTGGGTTGTGCGAGGTGCTCTTGGTTACAGAGCATGGCAAAGGGTGAAGGACAAGCCAAATACTAATCCAGAAAAGACAAAATTACGAACTATGATCCCAGTTCATCCCCTTTGCAACAATCCATGGACTACGTTGCGGTCTCGCATTTCTGAAAAAGACATTGTTACGTATCAGGGAACAGAATATACTGTCAGTGGCATAAAATTCGTGCAAAGTGGCAAGAAGCGTGAACCTATATTTGAGCTTAAGACAGGTAACACTCGGATTAGCAATGTACGGAAGTCACAGATTGTAAAAGTGCATGGTATAGTCAAAGGAGATTATGCAATGCTCAAAGAAGAGAACAATGAACCTGTAATTATACGGAATATAACCGGGGGAACCGCAAAAGTAAGTCTGAAATCGGGTAAAGGGTTTACGTTCAATAAGACTTCAGTCCAAGTAGACGTAAACAAGTTGAGAGAAATGGATGATAGTGATTTTGCTAAACTCAGCAATGAGTTCAAATCTTCATGCAAGCAGACACAAAAGGTGAGCAAAATCAAAGAAAAGGTTTTGTTTCACGGGTTTTGTGCCCGACCTCAGGATGCGAATGATTGCAGTGTACAGGTCCCAACGGATGTAACGAGTTGGTTGAGGTACATGACGATTTTTGCGAGAAACCTGGTCTCTACAGAAGTCACGAATCTGAACAACACCATTCATAAATCATCAGCTACGACCATTGAAAGAGTCGCATGCAAAAGTTACAAAGACTGTGAGATCAAATGTAAAAAACAGGGAAAAGTACAATGCAGGGGCCTGGCAGCGATAGTAAATGATGAAATAGAAACCCCATTCGATAGTAACGATTTCGGATCTGTAGAAAACATTAAGAATGATTTGCAAAAGAGAGTGAACCAAATAAAACTTACGTTCAAACCCAAAAACACTGAGAAAATTCTCAAAGATCTCAAATTAAAAGTTAAGAAACTGTTGATCGGTTGCAATAAGGCAAAACTGATGATGCTCTACTATAAATCATATGTCAACAGTATAACCAACATCGAGAAGGACTTAATCACGCAAATTGAGACTCAGCGGTATAATGGTCAGCCGGTTTTGAGTGCAGAAGAAATCAGCAATATCAAGGAAAGACTAGAAAAAACAGACTGGACGAAGAGACTTGACCCACAGGATTTACAGAGGATTTACAGAGACAAGGAACAATCGGCATGCAAAGATTATGATAAAGCAAGACGTGAGTTGCAACAAATGGAAGGAATGTTGGAGAGACGTAACGAACAGTTCCTGCAGCTTCAGAATAAACTTGATCACCAAACCAAGTTACTTACCATGCAAAAGAACGATGCATCAGGTTCAAACACGCAATTAGCAACGCAGCAGCCACAGCAAGCGTTGGCGTTAGTGCGCGCCACTGACGTTATTGATCAAACTACGATGAGAGCAATGGATAGAAGCTCGGCGAATGCTGCTGTCGCAGTGTTTGATTGGAGTAAATATTGTAAAACATATACAGATCAACCAAGCTGTGATCGCGTCCCTCAGTGTATCTGGGATAATTCGAAAGGACAATGTCGTAAAAGAGTCAGGGCAAACGATGATTTAATGACATCGAAAGAAACGGAAAGATATCGAGTCATCCTGAACAACTTGAAAAAGATATTGAAAGACTATCCCAAGGCATTGCAAAATGTGAGTAAAGTACTAACCACAAGAAGGTTGAAGAGTGACGAACATATACTGCAGAGGGCTAAAAGAATAAACGAAGCAGTTCTGAAAACTAGACCGGAAATGATCAAAAATGCGATCGATAGAAGCGTGCAAGAAAATTCCAGGTTGCGTCAGGTCCTACAAAACGCACTTGCTCAGAAGTTCACTGCAGGATTCGTGAATGTCACGTCATGTGCTAAAAAACATGATGTAATAAACGAAAATGACACTACGCAAGTTGCTGTTAGCCAAATAAGCATCAATCCATTAGAAATAAAGAAATATGAAGCACAAATAAAGACACTCAATGGAAAATTGACACAATCAAAAGCAACGCTGTTTAAATTACACTCGGACAAAGAAGAACAACAAGATGCGGCCAAAATATCTGAAATTGAAGAGAAAATAGAAGAAATAAAAACTCAACAGGCTAAATTTCTGAGTAAAAAGGACTTCTTCGAGAAGATGTTGAGGGATAGCTCTTTGCGAGTAGTCAATCTTGTCGCGTCTGCAAGAAAATGGAAGGATAAATCCAATGGTGAAACAAATTCTTCATTTGTTCCACTTCCACATTTTGTACGAAAGTTCGAAAAGGATCCATTTTTGAATGAAATCTTAGTCGAAGTACAGCAAACGAAAGTACTGCCTAGCCCAGTATTAGCAACCTATGCAACGTCAATATCGCCTGCCAAAGCAATCAATCCTATGCGTAGCTCGGCCAGCAAGTCAAGCTCGAAGTCAAGCTCGAAGTCAAGCTCGAAGTCAAGCTCGAAGTCAAGCTCGAAGTCAAGCTCGAAGTCAAGCTCGAAGTCAAGCTCGAAGGCGGCGGCGGAGAAGGCGGCGGAGAAGGCGGCGGCGGAGAAGGCGAAGGCGGAGAAGGCGGCGGCGGAGAAGGCGAAGGCGGAGAAGGCGGCGGCGGAGAAGGCGAAGGCGGAGAAGGCGGCGGCGGAGAAGGCGGCGGCGGAGAAGGCGGAGAAGGCGGCGGAGAAGGCGGCGGCGGAGAAGGCGGCGGCGGAGAAGGCGAAGGCGAAGTCAAGCTCGAAGTCAGCGAGACTTCGCGACGAGCTGGCAAAGGGCAATCTAAATGTGCTGTTCGACACAGCAGAGCCCCTAGGTTCGACTAAGACCACATTTGGATTGACTAAACTTAGAAAAGATGCACGCCTCGTCATAAAGAAGTTCAAGGGCGAATATGCTAAGATATCCAAAAAACGTGAAGAAGCTGCGCACCTTAAGTTATGGGATTCATTGGACAACGCATGTCGTCAGCATATATGTGAACCTATCCGTACGGCTCATCCAGTCATCAGTCTACAGGTTTACCCGGGAAAGGACACGGATACATCGAAGCAAGAAGTTTTGACGTTGGAAGCATTCCGAAAAGAGCTGAAAGAAAAGAAACTCAAGCTCAACGAACGGCTTGCCAAATTCATGGGTACTGACGATCCACATAGCATTGTGAAAAGGCAGCTTATTCAGGCGTTGAAATGTTTGCATATGAAGGGCTTTGTACACCAAGATATAAAACCAGACAACATGCTTGTCATATTCCAACTTCAAAATCAGAAAATATCCTATTTGAAGGTGAAGCTGATCGATTTCGGCATAACAAGATATAGCGCAGATGGAAAACCGCTGGTCAAACTCACTGATGACTTCCAAAAAATGAATTTTGAAAAACTGAACGAAATTTCGAAACAACGGCGCAAGAAATATTCGAATCGGTATTTATTCATGAATTCGAATAATAATAAATACGTAAAAAATTATTTCCTTCCGACATACTTAGGCGAAGACTTTGTAAAAGTCTACAAAGAAGAATTGAAACGAAATGCTGAAACACAGAAGACCCGCCTGAAGAGCGCTTTCAAGAAGATCGGAGGGAAGAAAAAGTAAAAGGGATGTAGACACCGTTACACCCTTGGTCTCAGACGAAATCTTGTGACGTTGCGATGTATTGGAACACTTTCCATGCTCGTGTTTATATCACTCCTACAACAAGGACATAAATGACTTCGATTGAGCCATTTGTCTATGCATTTCTTGTGAAACATATGTTCACACGGTAATTTTTTAGCATGCTGTCTCAATTTGAATGGTTCCAGACATATGGGACAATCACCACAAGAAATATCTGATTGTTTTATCACATTTATCGGAATTTTTTCTAAACAAGGAGGTACTGGCACTTCTTCGTTTTCACTTTCAGTTACTGTTGTAATTGTAGCACTTCCCGAGGAAATGGTTTCCTCGCTACTCACATCGCTAATACTTTCATTGTCACCTAGATCCCATGTTGGAATTGAAATTATTAACCCCCCTAGCCCCCGAACGGACGATCTTAAAGTAATATGTAACACTCCGTTCGAATTAGACTCTTGCATTACGATCCGTCTTGACCGTGTTCTTTGAGAAATGGGTTGTGTCCGTGACTGCATTATAATGTTTGTATAGATTTTTTCAAATGTTCAGGGCGCGTGTGTATTCGATCGTTTGTTCAGAGCTGAACACATAATTAGAGTGATCTCCATCTATGAACATATACTCTACATGTCGAGGTGGTTTGATAGCCCTACACTTCTTTATCAGATTTACAGATTCCCTCGGTTCGACCGTTGTGTCATTTTTTGAATGTACCACAAAAATCGGAACGTCTGATTTTGCGACAAGTTCCGTATTGCTTATTTTCAATATTTTCGTAAGACATTTGAACATGGGATACATGTACTTACATTCGAATAACCCGTTCACCACGATCAATTTATTACAAGCAACGGGTATTCTAGTGTTAGATAACAGTTGCATAGCAGTAAAGGATCCCAGACTGTAGCCAATGAAAAACGTAGGCAGTTTATTTGTCCTCATCTCGAAATTGAGGTATTGAGATATCGAATCTTCTGAAATCGTTTCCGTTGATAAATCTACGAGCATGTCACTGTCTCCTAATCCTCGTATTTGAAAACAAAGAATGACGGAGTCTTGAAGAAATGGTGATATGCAATTTTCGCGGATCATTCTACGTACGCTTATCATTAGGCCGGGGAACACCAATACTCTTCTCTTAGGCGGGTGAGGAGGTATATACTCAAGAACTCTACACCCTTTGTGATCGTATTCAATGCAATGACGTGTATACCCATCATCACTAGGGTCGATCTTGTTGAAAGAATATGTGTAACGTAAATAAAGATATATACCCCATGCTACAAGGGACAAGCATATATGAATCCACATAGCTACTTTGTAACCCTTAAGGTTTATCGGCTTCAACATTGATATGAATGCAACAGGAATAGAAGACCACACGAACAGTCTTTGAGTTATCATAAGCGACTTTCACTGTTTATTCATTATTTCCTTTAACTCGCAAAATGTACAGTTGTTTAAATATAATACAACTGTAGATGGCTGCATTGTTGATATCTACCACAATGTTTTTAGGGCTAGGTGTAACACTGGCGACTGCACCCCTCAACTCCAGAAAAAAATATGATTATGATAAAGACACTGTATCCATAGAGCAGGCAACAAGTGCATTACGATACTCGAAGAAGATGGCGACTGGATCAGAACAGAGATGGAAACAATCTATTTCCCGTTCACTGAAAAATATGTTCCGTATAAAATCAAACATTTCAGATTTGAAAGAACAGAATCACGTGAAAGCAGAAGAAATCGAAAGAGAATTAAACAGCCAGGTTCTGAACATGTTGAGACGGTCCAAAACTGAAATGAAATATTCAAAAGCTACTGGAAATTCGGGAAAAGACGAAATTTTCAATACAGCGTTAAAGAATGTAGTGACTGAGCTGATGTCTGATAACACTGATGACTCAAACTTTGAAAAATCTGTCATGAAACTTCAAACTGCTGCTGATAATAGTTTGGGGGATTCTCAAATCGATAAAAAGAACCTGAACACCGTAAAAGCCATGAGAGCTGCGGTAAATGAAATCGAACCGATTCCCATTGTGTCAGAAGCAGAAACACAAACAGAGACGATCGCCCAACCAGCAACCGCCCAACCAGCAACCGCCCAACCAGCAACCGCCCAACCAGCAACCGCCCAACCAGCAACCGCCCAACCAGCAACCGCCCAACCAGCAACCGCCCAACCAGCAACCGCCCAACCAGCAACCGCCCAACCAGCAACCACTACAGAAGACCTAACGGCACTGAGACAACAAATAGAAAAAATAAGAAAACACTTGGAATCACAAACACAACAGGATTCGAGACAGCAACCAACTAAGATCGGAGCGGCAAATGCGGAGGCAAGGGTGAGGGAGGCGGAGAAGAGGGCGGCAACTGCGAAGGAAAATGAGATGAAGGCGGAGAAGAGGGCGGCAAATGCGAAGGCAAATGAGATGAAGGCAGTGAAGAGGGCGGCAATTGCGGAGGCAAGGGCGGTGCAGGTGGAGGAGGCGGCCCGCAAGAAGGCGGAGGCGGAGGCGAAGGCGGCCCGCAAGAAGGCGGAGGCGGAGGCGAAGGCGGAGGCGGAGGAGCCGGCATGGCTGAGCGAAGGATGGGAGAGGGTCCAGCAGATGAGGGCGCAGAAGGCGGCGCAGAAGGCGGAGGCGGAGGCGAGGGCGGAGGAGGAGGCGCGGGCGAGGGCGGAGGAGGAGGCGCGTATGACGGCGGCGGCGATGGGGAGGCCAAAAGACCCTACTGCGGCGAGGGCGGAGAGGGCGAGGGCGGCGATGGCGGAGAGGGCGAGGGCGGAGAGGGCGAGGGCGGAGAGGGCGGCGAAATCGGCGGCGGCGAGGCCGGCGGCGGAATGATTCGGAGCGACCAAATCAGTAAGTAGTGAGTGAAAAAACGTATTACTCTGAGTAAGGCTCCTGAAGGGCAGTCTGATTTATGTTGATGGTCTTCTTTCGTTCACCAAGCACGTCCGTCAGCTTTGCCGAAGAGTACGTCACGTTTTCTAGGATCTCGACTGGGGGTGGCATCTTCAGCCATTCGTACAAATGAACCAGTGAAACGTCGTACGGTTTGTACCTACTCTCTTTCTTCAGTTCGTGAAGTTGTTTTGAAGCCTTCTCTTCGGTCTCATGCACACCGCATAGCTTGAACATTACGTGGCCGCGGAGTGGACAGTCGATGTCGCTCAGGTCCGCGGTGCACAAAACTGCATACCGTTCTGGAGTCAACGGTGTATCAGACGTCATTATGTTGGTTTTAGGAACATCAACCTTTTGTGCGATCGGTTCGGGACAAACGCTCGAACTGTCGAGATCTTCTGGCTGCGCATCCCCCTGGCGTATCTTCTCTTTCATCTCCTCTTGACGCTTTATATCATCAAGCATTTTCTGTTTCCGTTCGTGGAAATCTTCCTCTTTCTTGCCGAAGCCATCGATATAAGCCTTCAAACAAGCATTCATCATGTCATCGGCTTCCTCTTGCGTTGTGACCCCTGGTGGGGGTGGCATGCACGAAAATTTGAACAATTCAACGCAGTAAAGGTCTGTTTGCTCTTGGGGGACTACTTTGGCCATCCTAGAGGCTTCGTCCATCGAGTTGCATACCGTTTTTATTTTCATATACATCCCCCCATCCTCATGTTTCTGTTTCATTTTAGGGCCTACTACGCTCAACAGTGCAATAGAACGATTTCCAAACGGCTCGTCCTCGAATAGGTAGGGGTTCTTCTCCTCCGTGTTCGTCCCATGCAACCCTGCCTTATTGTTAGATTCTGCCTCCTTGAACGCCATCATTTCTTCGTATGTCATAGCGTGACCTATGTCGTACTGTACGTTCATTATAAAAACGAGTGTGGCGAATTCCTTTAATATAATATTTTCATAAGTTCCGCTGCTCTGAGAGCTCCCCTGAGGATTATGAATTGTATGTTTACACTAGAAATCAACTGTGACCAAATATGAACTACAGAGATCGCAATTCGATACTGAAAGCACTGTTGGCTTTCTTGAAAAGGAAGGGCTACGTAAGCTGGGATGAGACGAGGCACACCATCCGTGTACTTTCATCACCGATGGCAGCGTACTTGTACAGCCAAGGCTACGGAAACCGTGATGGTGATGATACTGATATGATGATACTCCGGAGTCAGCGAGCTCGGCCACGCGTGGTCTATTGTTCTTGGAAGAAACTACAACCGCATCTTGCCTTATTCCTCCAAAACCAGGGTGCTTTCGATTAGGATCACCAAGTATGGTTAGTGGGTTGCTAGAACTTGTGAATTTGCGGCTTGATCAGAATTTAGAGAACGTGATTCTGCGCCAATTATTGTCTTGAATACAAACATATAAGTATTGTTTATCTACAGCCATCTGTCCCTGAGTCCCCGAATCCGAACTGCTTGTGGGTGTTGTCATTTCGAAAATAACACCCGCTGTTCTGATGACACCTTCTACTGTGGTAGAATCTGTGTCAACTTCGTCGTTTCGGTCGATACTTAACAACACACGGTCACCTCCTTTCATCAAGAACCTGTTTGATTCTACTTCCACTGACATATCATTGTTATCATTCAAATTGCCGTTGGTATCTTTCCCTTGAAGAACAATTTTGTTATGTTTAGTAGAACCTCTCACATACGACATTATATCAAATAGCAATAAAATAAATGTAATTTTTTACATTTGAACGCGTATCGACGGATAGGTGTTACGCCATTTGCAAGAGCAGTGACATCAGCAGTGACAACGGCAGTGTTACTGGCAATGGCAACGGTGCTGTTGGAAACGACGATAACGGCAATCGCAATGGTAAATGAACTGGTTAAAGAGAATTATAGTATAGTTTGTAATGAAAAACAAAAGATCAAGGTATGAGCGTTGTGCCATGGAGGAGGAGAGTGATGATGATAGCAGCGAAAAGGAGAATTTCATCAAAACATACAAGGACACAATTTACTTTCGAGGTAAAATAAAAGAACCACAGGCCACGGAATTTTGTATTGAAATTCGAAAGATGGCTGAGAAGCAGTTCGATACGAGCCAGGGGGTGATAACACTGATGCTCTCATCAGATGGAGGTGATGTGTTTGCTGGGTTGAGAATGTACGAGGCCATGAAGCGCTGTAAAGTTCCGATCACCGTCATTTGTGAAGGTTGTGTTGCGTCTGCCGCCACATTAGTGATGTTGGGTGCCAGTCAAAGATACATGTACGACACGACAGTGATCCTAGTTCATTCCTTGAAATCGTGGATGGCAGGATATGCAAAACCGAAAGAAATCAAAGAAGAGCTTCAAAACAGTGAAACGCTTACCGATATATGCACCGATGTATATAAGAAGCATTGCAAAATCACTAAAAGTGCATTGAACAAAATGTATGATACCGATCTGTACATGAGAGCCGACCAGTGTTTGAGATTGGGATTTGTTCAGGGTGTACTATGATGCGCCACGTTTATCGAACGCTTACACTCGAGGCGGCACGCGTACGTCTTGGTCGATTTGGACGTCTGACATTACCTCCGTTCCCTCCGTTCCCTCCGTTCCCTCCGTTCCCTCCGTTCCCTCCGTTCCCTCCGTTCCCTCCGTTATTCGCCCGTGGTCTTGGTTGTATTCCTTGATGCGCATGTGCCTTTGCGGCACTGTAACCTCTGCGCCAATTCTTTCTAAATTCTGACAGAAGGCAGCGATGCCCAGACCACATATGTGACTGAATTTTCGACCATATTTCGTTTATATTAAGCCTAACCCTACTGTATTCGGGGATATCTCCTACATTCAATTCTTTTGCAAGTCCGACCAGATATTCGTGCGCGTGTTCTGCGAGGCTCGTTCGGGAGCTTTTTGACACCGCCATGTCCGAATATCGTTTTACGTCCTGTTGTCGAACGTCTGGATTCGCCTGATATGCCCCCCATTCCACAGCGTGTTTTATCAATCGCTGAAGTTCTCCGGGGAGTCGCATTGTATCGGAAGCGTCATTTGCCGGAAGTCGGTACGTGCGCCTCTGCACCGGGCACGTGTAGTTACGTTGTTGTCTTGAAGGGCGATGAAATTTACATGGGGCCCTTGAAACAAGTGCTTTGAACTGCGATTCGGCACCTGTTGGAACTGAACCGTATACTTCCTTTGTGATCTTTCGCCGAGTTGCGATGGGAATAGAGGCGGCAGAATGAATATGATATATCACATCCCTCGATCCCTGAGAGTGTGGAACCTTGTACATATGAATCTTCTTAAGGTAACTCTGCACATCCTCCATGTTCCTTTGGTTGCCCTTGATGAAATCACGAATGGGGCGGAGATTTTCAGCGTGAAGATACCTGAACGCGAGTTTTGTCGGGTTCTTGCTGTCTGTGTACGGATTGTCACAGCTACTGGAGTTCTCGTTCCGCATCAATTGAGATGCATACGAGATGGACGGATTCGTTATGTTCCTTTCAAAGGTGTTGTAGTTCGCGGCGTTAATCGTCATCTACTTTTAGAAAACAAAAATAAACACCGTATCAATTGTTAATAGCTCAATAAATAAAATCAGTGAATAGCTAGTGCAGAACCTATAAGAGTAATATTCCCCACTAATATAGTGAGAAGTGCGGTTTTGTTACACCCGCCCTTTGACATACAACTGGCGTAAAACGAAACGACTAACGTGAATATCAGTGTAGACAATGCATAGGAAGCAACAACAGCAATACTTGAAGTAACGACATTTGCTGCAGACAAAACAACGAGGCCTAAGAAAAGTGAAATCCATAATACGAACAGTGCCTGAAGTAATGCGTTGTCAAGTCCAAATAGGTCCATGAAGTAAGGTTTTTGTCTTGAACGCAGTTTCGATCTAGCCATGTATTATAATCTTACAAAAAAAGGAGTTACTTTGTATTTTTCATGGGCAACGTAGTGACGTCTATTGGCTCATTAGGCCCACCCAGTGCCTCCCAAGCATCTTTACCATGTTTTGTTTGAGCTATAATCTTACTATGTGGCATTCCTACCAATTCGTGATCAATGAAATGCAGTTCATTTGTGTGCATTTTGGGATAAACACAATCATCGAACACCGACTGTTGTGGAGGCACTTTTCCCTTTGCACAACCGTTGTATGCTTCGCTGAGCCAGAGTTTGTTAAGTTCGATTGCTCTATCACACCTTTTCCATATAACGAAACCAGCATTTATAACAGAATTTTTGTCATTGTACGAACCCCACCAGTAATCTTCTGGTGCATACATCACGACATCATCATCAACTAAAAAGTTGTCAAGGGTGTAATTAATGTCGTGAATGGCAACATCTGCATCTATTGATACGACATAATCAGCATCTGTTCTTCTTAATGTGTTCAATACAGCCTCGTTTTTAGTGAAATTGACATGCAAATCCTCAATCTTTTCTCTCCATAGCGTGAACTGATACCCGTTGTTCTCGCAGTACTTTTTTAAGCTATTTACACCATAGGCACCGACAATGTCATAGTTAGGTGTACAGACGACTACTATATGAAAACTTTTATTGATACTACGATATGTGTACACCACCACAAGCGTGACCAATAAAAAAATGACTTTATAAGGTACACTTTTAGCATTGTAGTTGATCAATAATACAACGATCAAAGAGATTATAAGCACCCAAGCGATGGTTTGAAATGATATACGTTTTCGTACGTTCTGTGGATCTGTGTTACATAGAGGACACGAGCCATCTATTTCTTGAATGGTGCTAACATGTACAGACTGGGTTGCTAATGGGATACTGTTACATTGAACGAAAAGTCTCAGATCATCAAACATAGCCATACGAGCCAATTTCGCATCTATTTGTATATCAATCAACCCATTCAATTCTTCCGCTACCTTCTTTCTTCCCTGCTTTGAGTATAGAACAGCATGTGTTCCCCAAAATTCATCCTGAATCGTACAAAAATCTTGTAACTTAATCGACTCTTTGATCGAATTTGTACGTATCGGACCAAAGACGATGACATCAAAATCTTTCATTTGCGTTTTCAACACATCAAGCGCAGATACAAACCGTTCATCTATGATAACGTCTTCCTCAAAGATGAGTACGGGATTGTCTCCGGAATTCAATATTTTGCGATTCGATTCATACAATCCCACTGCACTCATTGATGATAGTTCGTGATGCCATTTTCGTCCTCGCGTCAACGTCAATTGAGCGTTACTTGTGACAATATTCCTAACATCGTCTATTGTAGAATTTCTTCTATCCACCGCTGGAAATCTTTTGGCAGCAGGGAAATAAGTAAGTACTGGATGCAGGGGGTTCAATTCATTCAATGAAATAACATATATATCAATATCTATACTACTCATCTTCCTTCAATATAATTAGAAATTAAATATTCACCAACAGCAGAATGAACAAAGAATATGATGAAAGAAGAATGAATGTAGAGTATTGATTACAGCCACCATATTTCATACACGTTGCTGAGTGAGACAATGAGAGCGCAATTATAGACATACATGAAATGAACGCAATGATTCTGAACACAGTCCAATGTATCAAATTACTAGCCCACGCGATCAAAACAACTGATAGACTTATTATGAACGATAATGTGAAGGCATATATTTGAGCATCATCTAATCTAATGTACTTGTTGATGAGACGTAAATACTTATTCATTTGTGACTAGTGGATAAAAAAAAATAAAACGTTACGTTATATGTCATTGGGATATATACTGATTATCATCAGCTTGCTGTTGGTAATATTTCTTCTTCAAACATTCAAGGTCCCATGTAAGTTGGCTCGCCAATGACGAGGCGCAAAAGTAAGTAAAGACTTTCCAAAACTATTAACATGACCGATGAAATAAATGCCAGTGTATTACAACCACCAGATTTGTAACAATTCAACACATACAATGTGAACAGAAGAAACACCAAATTGATGGACAATGTATGTATCACATATATGGACCTGGCAAACATAATGTCGAGGAGGGAGTTGGCAACAACAAGTGCAATCAAAATCTTACTTGTAGGACTTTCAACATCGACGATGTTTGTAATCTCGATCTTTGCAATCTTTGATTTCATATATCATTGGATCACAAAAAAATACAAAAACCAACCAAGATCGGCCATCGAACCGAACGAGATGTTCACTCAAGAGACACGCCATGGATATCATGACGATTTCTGCGACTAGATGATCTCTTGATTGCATCCTTTGCTATTGTATTTGGGTTTGTTTGCTTCATCTTCTATATATTATAACATACATAGGTTTAAAGCTTGCATTTTGCGGAGCGGTGTGGATGCGGCACCATCAGAAAGGATGTCACAGTCTTCGGATGGTGAAACAAGGAGCGGTGATGACTCATCGTTGGACTGACTCTGCTAAGGAGTATGTTCTGTCGGGTTACCGTCCTGACGACTGCTACTCTTTATCCGTTGCATTATTCCGTTTTCACAATGAGACGATCAATATTTGGTCACACATTGCCGGGTTCGTGTTAGTGTCTTCTCATATCTTCCGACCTCACGAACCGGTCTGCCCCCGGCTCTCTTATGTGCTCAGTTTCCATATTTTTTGCGGAATGCTTTGTGCCGGTTGCTCTGTCCTGTATCATATCGGAGAGTGTTTCTCGCGTGCATGGTATAACAGGCTACTGAAAATGGATATGGCAGCTGCGTTCTTGTGCTGCGTTGCACATACGGTGATGGTCGTGTCATTTGAGCTACATCACCTAAACCCTCCCTTTGCCACTGGTCTACTCGTTGTGGTTGCAGCCATTGCTCAGACTGGCCTGTGCATTTTCCTGTTTGGTGATGCCACTTCATATCCATTTTTTTCAGCTGCTGTGTATACGTCGCCGCTCATGCTGATTGGGGTGGCGTGGGTGAGTGCGTTCCATAGTGCCAGGAACTGGTTTCTGCTTCGCTGGTCCCTGATCTTCATGGTGACGCTGATAATTTGGCTCAGCAAACTTCCCGAGAAAGTCCTCCCTGCTGGGACAGTAGACTTTTTCGGAAACTCTCATAACTTAATGCACTTGCTTGTTATTGTCGTTTGGTATATGCTGTACAATGAATACGGGATGGGGCATCCCCAACAAGGATTCAATCAGTGAATAAATTATATTTTTTAAAAGTAACATGGCCGAGTTCCCGCTCATGATACAAAGAGGTATGGGGGGCATCAATACCGATATTGTGCAATTTGTTGAAGCAAATATTGCAAAACTCAAAGAACAAGTACACGAGGTGGGTGCCATCTTACTTCGCGGATGGACAGTGACTGATGAAAGCGTATTCCTACAGGTTGCAACACAGTTCGGAAGCATCCTGCCCGACATCGCATGCTCCGCTGGACCTCGAATCGAAGTCGCACCGGGAGTTCACACTGCCAATGAAGCGCCTCCGTACGAGAGTATTCCGTTCCACCACGAAATGGCTCAGTGTCACACTCCGCCAAAATTTGTCTTATTTTATTGTCAAATTCCACCAAAAGAAGGAGGCTCGACCCCCATTATTCATTCTTGGAAATTAGTCGAAGAACTCGACAACAAGTTTCCGGAGATTGCAGCCAAAGTTCGGGGCAAACAAATTCGATATGTTCGCGAGTTTCCATTCGAAACTGACATGCAATCTCCACTGGGCAAATCTTGGAGAGCTACGTTGAAAGTGGAGACGCGCGAGGAAGCGGAACAAGAGCTCGTAAGGCAAGGTACCCAATGGGAATGGCTGCCGAACCAAAAACTAAGAACCATTGGCCCAAAAGTACCAATGATATTGAAAAAGAACGGAAAAGAGGTGCTGTTCACCGCAGCAGAAACCGCATTTCTACGTGAAGTACGAGAAGGACGTCCCGAGAAGTCCTTTATTTACGGAGACGGGTCGTCATTGGACTCACGTACGAAAGATGCTCTCATTCATCTGAGCGAATTTGCGTTCGAGCATAGTGTACATCTTCCGTGGCAAGAAAGCGACATACTTGTTCTGAACAATGATACCGTCATGCATGCTCGGGATCCATTTGTTCCACCAAGGAAAATATTGGTATCTCTAATCAGTAAAGACTGTGAGTACTTATATTAAATCGGTCCGAATTTAGCTCTTAAAGACAACAATCTACCCCGTGACAAAATGTTGGCGTTCTTGACACGAATGTTGAGCGTTTGTGCAGACAGAGGTGCAAATGTCCCTGGTTCAGCAGAGGCACCTCGAGTACTTGAGAAATGTCTACGCGATTGTGGGGTATTTGTGGAAAATGTCGATGTAGCGGTATCTCAGCTTCATAGAGAGACTATTGGAAACGTATATTTAGAAACACTACGTATGTTAGAGACGAGCAATGGACCAACGGTGATTGCCGGTGGGGATCACTCAATTTCAATCGGTTCGATTTCGGCTGTAAATGACCACTGCATGGTTCGAAGCGAACATCTCGGAGTCCTTTGGTGTGATGCACATGCCGATTTCAACACACCAGAAACATCACCTTCTGGCAATCTGCACGGCATGCCCGTTGCAGTTCTATGTAATCATGCACCCTTCACATCGTTCGGAGCTGGTCTGAATACTCACCAATTTGCCTACTGGGGTGTTCGGGACGTTGACGATTTGGAAGAGAAGCGTATGCAACATCACGGAATGCTCGTGCTTGATACCATAACGGAGGTCATGCAGTGGACGAAAAGATTCGATCGAATTCATGTGAGTTTCGATGTGGATTGTTTGGATCCTCAAATCGCGCCAGGGGTGAGCACCCCGGTACCTGGGGGTGTCGACTATCACACGATGGAAAAGCTTTTTCAATCCCTCAAGGAGACGGGAAAGATATTGAGCATTGATTGTGTTGAGCTCAATCCATCAAAGGATAAAAACGGTTACACTGCCGATGTCGCGGCACAGCTTGTCGAAAAACTCTTATGGTAGAGTAACTCTAATGTGGCATGCACTTCCGAACGACCTTGGTCGCTACATACTGCAGTACGTAATGCAAAAGCGATTTGCAGCGGCGGCCAAAATACAGGCGGCATACAGACGATATCGCATCACCATTCTCATTGGTCGATTTCGTATGTTGCGTTATCTCTCGGACTTTCGCGAATGGAATCCCACGATCGTTGTCTTTTTGAAACGCTCTACTCTTTGAAACATATTCAAACGCGATTCGTTGGTCGAAATGACGAAATCCTCTAAAAAGTACTATTCAGCAATTGGAATTGATCTTCAATCATTTTTTCGTATTGCACTGATTCAATGTAATCTCCGATTTGAATGACCGATTCGGCTGCCAATGCACCAGCAACAAACCCCACCACATCATTTAGTATGTCTCTTCTAGTTGAGTTACTAAACATTTCGATATCGTATATTCTCTGTCTCTTGCGTACCGGACTGATTGTATTGAAGAGAACGAAAGCAGTAATTGCCGCCCAGAATATATTCATTGATGCATACATTAATCAGCGCTTTTAAGTACTAAACTTCTTCGATCTCTTCACAATACATGTTATTAAGATACAGAATGCAACAATCTCATTGAACCAGTCACCCTCCGTCCATATTTGACTCTTTGTGTGCACATATAAGGATAATGTAACTAGTACTTCGCTCACTAAGTAAGTGACATTTTCACCATACATTGATGGTATGGTCGTTATATTGTCCTTTTTGTCCTGTTCGATGTCTTTTATGTCTGCAAGATTCGACGAAGCCGAATACAAACATGTAAAAAATATAAACAATGCTTGTTCATCTGCTACTGTTGTTGTGACTGAATAGTCTGACCACGGGGCATATACGATCACATAAGCCCAAAGAAGGCCTATAAAAAAAGGCTTGAAAGTGTTGAGCATCGGTTTTACATCTTTGTAACCAAGTGACAGAAACGTCATTAAGGGAACCAACTCGTACTGTCCCGTTTCTGTGAATATGCAACACGTCAATACAAGTGCGAACAATGTGCTATATTGAAAAACAACCATTGGGTTGTTTGGGTTGCTTTGGTCAGCCAATCTGTCTCTTCCGTATATGGAGTGCGCGATGCATAGGTCTGCAATCACAAGAAGAGGTGTTATAGAGTGGTGTGCACAATATTGGGATATGACGAGAGATAGACCAACGTCCGCCCCAATGATGGCTCTTATGTTGTTTGGACGTGGCTCTTCGTCTATTGATCCGTGCTGTGGTGCGTCCTGCAGCGTGTCCCAAAGTTCATGTATTTTCCAAACGGGGGTTGAGGGCAGATTCGGACAACTCCATCTTATGAAGTCTCTAGTGTAATGTCGACAATCGTAAACACCAAGAACGTATGGTTTTGTACACAATTGATCTAGCTCGAATCGAGATATGTCCTCCCAGGACCTGCTGGTTTCTCCCCATTTGATGGTCCTTGTGTCGCACTTACTTTTTCTATGAGTGGTCTCGTATGTACCATTGTAAAACAACCTAGATCTAAAATCGTATCGTACTGTCTTAGCTTCGTCTGTAAACGAAATACCCGTATGAATCAAACTAGGTCGCTTATTGAACCTTTCCAGGTGAATATAGACGCCCTTTGAACTAAACCCCAAAGTAAACAAAGATATCATTAATATTTAAAATATAATAATCTCGTAAATTAAACTAGCAGATATCCATCATACAAAGATTCAGGAACCTCCTGGTTCTTACCCCCGTTATGCACAACTAATCATTTAAAAATAATATGTCATAATTATTTCCAATGTTGGTTATTCGTCCGTTGTTGAAAACTGTAGTACATATAATGGCCAATGTTGATCAGTCCTCTTCAATACTGCTGAATTTGAACGAAAATGTTGTGAATTTTGCTGTAGATCATAATATTCCACCCCTGGTGCAATTCAGTCTAGAAAGTGTTCAATTCTTTGATCACTTTGGAACGAATATCATAGCACTTGCATTATGGCTTGCTTCATTTTTAAAAGATATGTAATTATAATGCTTGTACCACTTCCTCTAAAATTTGCAAACTCCTTATTGACTGCAAGTAAATTCAGCCACGACATGGCAGTTACAACACTTACATCATCGACAGAATATTTGTTCACACACGATATCCCAAGTCCTGTACGTGATCTTTCGATCGATATGCTTTCCAACACAGTCATGATAGGCGATCGGGTTGGAAACTTCATTCTTCACATGTATGTACTGATAATCAATATGATGGGCTGAATAACCAATCTTGAACATAAATACGCAAGAATTCTTTATACTTAGACGCACCGTCAGAGTCTGATTCTATTCCAATGGTCGATGCAACCCATGGCCACATACCGTCCAACATGTCACTGTGTCCACCATACTCGAGGTTGATGTAATCAGCACCTTCGATCTTGGGCTGAAAGGCTGGTTTGACAAACGAACCGTAAAATTTGCTGCAAACAACGTTTGTTGGAGCCCGTGGTGCGATTGTTGTCGAAACAAACCCAGACGCACCAAGGGCCGGAAGAACTGCAGGATCCAGAAGAAGTGCCTTTTCGAGACGATGTGATTTGAGAATACCACCATCAAAAGACGAGTGTGTGATCAAAGGCAATTTATCTACCTCGTATTCGTCACATATTTCTTCGAATCCGCGGCGTGTGAGGATAGTGGGAGCACGGATCACACTTGCGTTCTTAGAACGCAAAGGATCTAGTAGATTGTTATACATTGTGGTTGGCATTGCACCGTATAATCCAGTGGAAAACAAAAATGGTCTCTGAATCGTTAGAAAAACCGCACAGACAACCGAAAGCATATGTGATATATACCTTAATTTGAATCTTTAAGTATTTTGACCTGTTTATATATTGTTGATTTATAATAAATGTTCGAAGATACTGAAATCCGTGAATCGTACGAAAAATACTTCTGCTTTTTGCTCCTTGGGGGTACAATGGCACTCTTTGTGCACTACGGCAGCCTCATACACGCACCCAACTCAAAAGATGTTGTCGAAGCAGTCTTCGCGGTCGACAAAAAGACCTGCTACAAACTGGTGCCATATGTGGTACCATGTTAGACGTTGGGGTTCTTGTCCAATATCATCTTGATCTCAAGAAGCGAAGACAGTACCTTCATGTTTTCTTCGCTCTCCTCCGGGTTCCAGCCATGAAGTATGTAATTGGACACGTGCTGGACTCCAAGAAGCAGTATCACCTTCAACTGGCTGACCAGCGCCGCTCTGTCGTCGGCGCCGATCCTGAACTCATTCAGAAACATGATGATGAGCGTCTCCCATATCTCTTCGCGGGGAGACCAGCCGTGATGAACGAGTTGTGATGCATGAATATGAAGCCGCAGCTCGAATCCCTCTGGTGCCTTCAGGCTGTCATCCGCGGCCCAGTGTTTTGCGGAGAGCATATTGTGAATCTTCTAGGTCGCGTATCACGTATTCAGACAGATTCCGTGATCACACCCTTATCACCAGCCGTCATCAACACCCTTCATCAACACCCTTCGATGTGGGTTGTTCATGACACGAGCGCGGACGTCTTGCATATCAGCCTCGTGGCGCTACTCGAAAATGACCCTCTCTGGGACGCATCTCTTGTTCGCTTTGTCTCCAACACCACACGATCAAACGTGGTCGGAACTCAGCTGCACGTCATATATCGCGGCGTCGAAAAGGTTTTCAATCTGGATGCAGACGGCGGCAACGTATGGGATCCGTGCATAGGATTCAAACACATGGAACATGTTGCTCAAGAAGATCGAGACGAATACAAGAAGATAAAGCTGATGGTGACAAATATACTCACCTGCCGCTCGTTCACCTCGTTGGCCATCAAAGGACATTCCTTTCTGTGACAGCGCGCATCGCATCCTCGTGTGACATGTGCTTATCGAACATTCTTCTTCGCATCGCGTTGGGGTGCCGCGAGTCTTTCTCGTAGTTCTTCATGCGTGCTGCGATCTCTTGATCAAGTCTCATCTTATTGCGTTCGTTATCAGATACACCGATTGGTTGACCAGGGCCCCGACGAGCGATTGCTGCTCTCGTGGGAGGGACAATCATGGGTGTATTGACCACGGCCCCGGAGGCACTGCTACCACGTAGCGCGTCTTCCACATAATCCTTTACAACAAAGTCCTCCTGCTCTTCTGCTTTTTTCCATTGAATAAATATAAGGTTCGATCCCAAATACTGGGCTTCAAATCCATCCTTTTTCAAATCATGAATAATATGATTTATCACCGCACGCGCATCCCGTAATGCCGCACCTACAATCACCATGGGGACGGAGTAAATCAAAAATGTCTGCGTTGGATGCTCGAGACTGAAGCGTTTAAGACGAGCTTTACATGCTGTAGCAAAACGACTATACCCGTGATATTCGCGCACTATATGATCACCGTGTGCACGCGTAGCGTCGTGAGCTGAGAATCGTACGTCGGCGAGCTCTTCCATCTTTATAGAACCATATATAACTTTTTTGACACATCTGACCCACACTCAACCCAACGAGCGTCAAAGGTAACTGGATTGCCTCGGTTCACTCGAAATCGCGGTGCTCTTCTTCAGCCGCGGCCCTGGCGATCTGATCGCGTATGTCTTGTTGCTCAGCCCCTGCTTCTTCAATGCGACGGTCGATTTCCTCCTTCAGACGATTGTCGTCTTCATTGTCATCTAGGCATTCTTTGAGTTCGGTCAGGACTTGAATCCTGGTACGCAGTCGAACAAAACCTTCGTTGACTTGTCTGTTGGGAGGAGTCATACCGGCTTGTAAAGTCATGTTGACAGGAAGTGCCATCCAAAAACCCACACTGTAACCATTGTAGCTTGGTGGCCATTGCTCATATCTGACGAGTCTTTCTTCGGACAAGTTGCTCAAGCTCAAAGAGTTGCACTGCAGAATGTGTTGGCAAGACAATATTGCAATGACTTCCCAAGACAAACCATTGTGGCCCACATCCCAGATTAAGTCGTCAAGACCCATTCTCGCTCGAGGCTTCTTCAGCTTCTTCAGTTTCTTCAGTTTCAACAACTTACATACCACCCCAGGGGAAGACTTGACCAAATGATAAGCGACTTAAAGGTTCTACTGAATCATCACTAATAATTTAGATGATTGCCGAATCCGCATTAGCATATATTATTCTCTTTATCAGCTGTGGTTGCACAGGGGCCAATGTCGTATTGCCGGAAACACCGTCGGAAACATCGTCGTCGTCATCCCATGCTAGTCGTGGATTGTATACGAAGCACGCAGACACGACTAGTGGTGCAGATAGTTTGATCGCAAATAGTTCTGTAGACGATCCAGTAGATTTGAATCCACCGGCGTACGTGGACGTCGTTGAAACCGCTGCGGTTAGCATTCACCCATCACTTCACGTGCGAAATATTAGATAAATCAACGTTGATTTAATTAGAGAAGGCGAGACCGCCCATACCACTGAGAATACGAAGAACGTTGTACGAAAGAGCGTAGACGTAGACGTCACGCGTGTGCTCAGTGCCATCCTCAGCGTCTGCACCGAATGGACTCGAGGAATGCCCCTTGGTAAAATCCTTATCACCCGCCTTGAAAATCAATTTTAATTGAGCGTTGTCAATTCTTGAGAAATTAAGGGCACCGCTGGGCTGATGCTCCTCCGGGCTGAGGCAGAAAGAATACATACCGTACCACGACCCGTGACGCAGGTCGGTTGGAGAACAACGAGTGTGATGCTGATATGGCTGCACCCACGAGAAGTAGCTTCCAGAACGTTGGCTGAACCTGTCGTGACCGTTGAGCATGAGACCGACCTCTTGGAACGGTGAGTTGTCATGTGGACCAATCGGATTCACAAGACTCGATCTTACTTGCTTCTGTGCGTTATGAACCTTAACTGGATGGCAATGGCCGTTGTAGTATGGGTTAGGCAGAACTCCCGCCTCAAGAGAGCTGGACAATTGTGACGGTTCAGCGCTAAAGTATATGGCCTTGGTTGGATGATTGAAATTCAGGCGCAGGGTACTGTTCGTCTCTCCGCTGTTCTTGACGACAAACGACTCCTTACCGGTGAACTGAAGCTGCTCGATCAAATACTCGTGGCTCATTTGAGAAAAGCGTCTACGTTCATCGGTGTCCAAATAAAAGAAGTCACTGTACAGCTTCGGATTGGACTTCATCTGGAAGCCATCTCCCGCCGCGTAGGCCGAGATTTCA
>Ga0310343_10000177_pt1 | contig 28806 bp, 42 predicted proteins | sample HC15DNA2025_MG_FD_203519 | JGI IMG/M metagenome (GOLD analysis project Ga0310343, IMG submission 203519) | Marine microbial communities from station ALOHA, North Pacific Subtropical Gyre - HC15-DNA-20-25_MG | ecosystem: Environmental > Aquatic > Marine > Oceanic | place: Pacific Ocean: North...
AGTATGCAAAGACAGGAACTCAGTTATATGTTGAGGGTGAATTAGAAACTCGACAATATAAAGATTCCAATGGTCAAAACAGAATTGTGACTGAGGTAGTAATACCTAGATTCACAGGACAAATTAAGATGGTTGGTGATAAACCTGCTGCTAAGTCAGTATCTACTGGTGATGCAGATGGTGATTTCGACAATCAATTTTAATAGGTTAATGACCTCACCTAACACCAAGGGATTTCCAATGGTAATAAGTAGGTTAACAAATAAAGTTGATTACTTTGTTTGATTTGTAAACATCTAATGTTGTACGCTGTAGGCGGCTTGTTCGCCTACAGTTAATTGCTGGATATATCACCCTCCGCCTAGACGATCGTGAAGCAGTAAAGGCACGCAAGGCACTGCATGGGTTTGTTAATTGCATTAATGGTATATCCTGCTATTAATTTTTTTATGTGAGGTGTTCGCTTCCGAAATTCATATAAGGTCTAGGGTATGAAATTATATCTAGAGCTTAGAAAAATTTTTAAGGAAAGAGAACTTCCTTCTGAAGAAGTCATATCATCATACGATAATATAGAAGCTTCTGTAACTACAGATCTTATTAGAGGATCTAGAGTAGATGCAGTATTAGTAGCTCTAGCATCTCATATTCTTAATGTGTCATCATTGTGGTCTAGTCGTAAATTTGCCATAGATTTACTACAAGGCACACTAGCTGAGCTAGAAAGTGATGAATTTAAAGAAAATGGCAATAAGCTTAATTAGAGCTACGTACAGCATAGCTTAATTTAGGGGGTACACTGATACCGCATTTCTGCTTGGATAGCCCTCTACGTTGATATATGGAGCTTTAAAATACTAATCTTGGTTGTGTCTAGGGTCTTTTTGCTGTTTTTCGTCTTCTAGCTTCATACATTGATAATGTGCTGGTTCTTTAGTTGCAAAGACCACAAAGCTATCTGTATTAGAAATCATTACATTACAATATTTACAAGGACCAACATTTGTTACAATGTTTTTTCTAGACCAAGTTTTTTTTTTCATTTAAGTTTTTCTATACGAAGAATCTTATTATCTGCACTAAGCTCTGCTTTAACTTTAGAACACATATATACCGCATTTGAGTTACGAGTAGCTATTCTTTTTTTTTCTAAACATTTAGAAATTGAAGGAGTCCATGTCATTTCTACAAGTTTTTGATCTACACCTACAAACATTAATAAAGCTATAATTGTTTCCATCAATGAGTCCCATTTATTTTTTTTTGTAATAGATCTACTTGTTCTTTAAGATGATCTATATTAACTTTGTTATATCTACTAGCTTCTATTTCTTTTTCAATAGATTCTATTTGAGAAGCTAAATGTTCTATCAACATATACATTTCTAGATTCTTTGGTTCTTGTTCTGCTTTTTTAAGTAGATCAGCTTGAAACAAAGTATCAGACGTTTCTAATTTATTTAGTCTTTCAATAACACCAAAGTATGCCCATACACCTATTGCTACCGCAGCTACAATAGCCAACATATTTCTTATTGGCATTGAGATAGAAGTGTTCTCGCTTACTTTCATTTTCTTTTAAATAGATCCATTCCAGGCTTTAGTCCATAAATTGATCCGAAGATACCGAGTACAAGCCATTTATAAAATTCTGGAAAATTATTAAAATATTCAAAAAACAAATCTAATTTTTCTTTAGCTTGTGGATCTCCACTAAATACAGCCCAAGCTAAAACTACGATTGGCAAAACTACAATTACCAAAACTAGCTCGTCTTTCCAGCCCTGCTGATTATTTGACATAACAGCTTTTTTATATTCTATTTCACCTGCTGCCATACGTGCCATATGATTTTTTTCTGCAACAGATTCTAATTGCTGAGCTTCTTTTTTATTTTTATATATTGCTGCCGCAGTTTTTACGCCAGTCGATAATAAACTAAACCACATATTAATACTTCCATACGTTAGGTCTTACTACATACTTCTGACTTACATCTGGTGTTAACCAATCAAGATGAGTAAAAGTTTTTGCAATACCAATACCTGTAGGTTTTGGTTCATAATTTAATGCAAAGTTTAAAAGCTTATATTGTGATTGTGTGTTAGTAGATATATCTACAGCTAGACCTGTAGTATGTGGTCCATCAAGTCCTGTTGATGATACCGAATTATTATGTTCTGGTGATCTATAACCAGACGTAATACTTACACCTTCACCTATCTCATTTCTATAAGCTTGTACAAAATCTAATACTACAGATGATATTTTTAATTCACCAGATCCCTGGCATTTAAATTCATCAGCTGTAAAATTAGAATGTTTACTAGAGTCCCATTGATCTGCACTTGTTATAAAATTATCCATATTGTTTCTCCAATCTATCCATTGATATAAACTGACTTTCTTGTATATGGTTGTCCCAGATACCGAGTTCAACTATACCCCAAGACCAGCCAGTTAAATTTAACTTAGCATATTCCTCAACATGATTAAAAGGCAACGCACAACCTACATTGACTACTCTTACAAAATTTTTATCACCAATTTTAGGAGCTTTCCAATCTCTAAATTTATGCGTGTGTCCAAAAACTATATCATTAGTAGCATCATTTGCTATTTGTATTTCACAATTTTTACCACCATATTCTTTACCCATAATATTAAGTGGACAATGTGTAAATGATACACCAGCTATATTTTTAAAAGCTCCATATGGAGAATGTTTCCAACCACGTGTATCAAAAGAATCATAAAGTTCTTTTTTCATCATACCTTGTATTTCTGGTATTTGTTCTTCAAATTTAAATACACGTTGTTCGTGATTACCAAAGGTAACGTGTCTTGGTATTCTATCATTATTTATATGTTTATCTAAAAGATCTATAGATCTACGCATAGATTCTATATCAACCATATAAGCATCTTTTAATTTACCAGCTTGTGTAGAATTTTTTTGAAAATAACTAAGACTATCAAATGAAGCCCAGTCACCTATTTGTATAATATAATCTGGTTTTGATTCTTTTATGTATTTACCTATCCAAACAAAACGATCTTGTTCTATTTTAGGAGAGTCGTGTGTATCACCTATAACAATTATTTTATGTCCTTTAAATATCATTTATTTCTTTACACATAAACTTAGTAGCTAATCTATATTGATTACTACCTGGATTTGTGTTTTGTAGTTCTATACTAAATGTATGAGCTGCTACAACGCACTCGTCCCACGTGTTATAGATATTATCAAATGATATAGGAGGGCTGCAAGTACCATCTAAAAAGCTACAAAGCCAAATTGTAAGTGCAAATTTCATTTCCAGGAAAGGACACCAATAACAGCAGCTGCAATACTTCCTAAAAATACTAACGCTGCTACTATGCCTTTCCCTCGTGATACATTGTCTTTTAAATCGTTAACGTCTTTACGTAAATTTTCTATGCTTTTAATTAATCTATTCATTCTTTCAGCACAAAGTTTTTCGTGAGCTGAAAGTCTTACACCTGTTGCATATTCTGTATATTCTTTTGGTGTAACTTTTCTTTTTCTAACCATAACATAAAATTAGTATTGTAAACTAACTCCTCTTATTCTAGCTTCTTTACTTCCACTAGCTTGATTAGCAAAAGATATTTTATAATTTATACTTGTTCCAGCAGTAACAGATAAGTCATTAACTTTTGCCATCTTAATACCAGTAGCAAAATCAGGTAAAGCTGTAAGTGTAGCAGTAGAATAATTTGAACCACCATCTGCTGATAATTGTAAAACTATATCTGTGTTTAATACATTATTTGATGAGCCATTGTCTTGATAAGTAATTACTGCACCCATTTTGTTAGTTGATGATGCTGCTGTAATATTGTTGCCAGTAAATGAGCCAGTTGCACTTGTTGATACTGACGAATAATTCCATTCATTAGTTGGTGTAAAAGTTGTGCCATCTGGATAAACTGCTCTTTTTGTTATTCTAAATAAATCTACATATCCGTTATAGTTTCTATTTGTTGCGCTTCTGTGATACATAAGTCGCCAATAACTATCTGTAAAATTTGATGAGTAAGCTGTTCCAGTACCCATTTGAACACCATCTTTATAAGCATAAAATGTTGAACCTTGTTTAACATAAGCAACATGGTTCCAAGCATCTTTTGTTAATGTTCCTAAATCTGCGTGAACACCTGAATTACCTGCATTATAAATTTTTAATTTTTCTGTTGGATTTTCAAATTCAAATTGTAAAATTTGACCAACATCTAATAAACTATCACCATTAGTTGAATAATTAACTGAACTAAAAGGATACACCCACAATTCTATTGTGTAATTAGTTAAAGATGGAAGTGTTTGAAATCTATTAGTTGATGGTGTGTTTGAAGTTGAATTGTATATATAATCACCTGAGGCACCCCCTGAATAAATTGATACACTTGGTCCAGTTAAACTTGCTCCATTATCATACTTAATCACTCCTGCATGACTAATTGAAGTTTCTCCTTCTCCACCAGTTGATAAATCTACAAAATTATCTTCCTCGTCACTATGACCATAACTATCTAAAACAATTAAATCATCAGTAGTTGTTGATGGTGATGCGTATGATACAGTTCCAGAACTAACAAATTCTCCAAATGTATCTCTAACTGTATTTGTTAAATTAGAAATAGCTGAACTATCTTGAAAAACATCAAAAGATGCAGAATTAGTATTAGATGCATTTAGATTTTCTTGAGTGTGTACTCTTAATCCTAATGTAGAAATATCATTGACAATTTTGTTATCATCAAAAGAAGTTGCGTGTTGAGATACATTTGATGCTGCTATTCTAGCATCTGCAAAAGTACCAGATGTAATTTTAGATGCAGATAAGTTTGGTATATCTGCTTCTGTAAATCCACCACTTATTAAGTTTGCAAGATCTCTAGCTTTAGTCATAGGATTAAACTCCTACAAGTACGTTAGCTTCTTCTTCGGTAAGTTTTTCTCCAGCTATAAGTTTAGCTTTGGCACTAGCTTTAAGATTATCTTTAGCTTCTTTATCTGCTATCATTTGTTGTCTTTCAGTTTCTTCAGAAGCAATAGTATTTTCTCTTTCTGCTAATTCATCAGCAGTTAATTCTTCTTCTTTAATTTCACCAGTTTGTGCATTTATTATTTTTTTCATATTAATTTACTCCTATTTAAGTCCATAAACTTGATATTCACATTGCCAGTTATACGCACCATAAATTTCTAAACCATTCATAGCTTGACTTGTATTTCTACAAGTGACAAAACCATTTAAGAAAAATCCATATTCATTACTCGCATTTCGGTAAGAACCCCCATGTCTACATTCAATGTGTTTGAAATGGTCTGTTGCACCCATATCTGTACATTGTAAATAAGCATAAGAAGTTTTTTCTGAACTACCACTATCTGTACTTATCGCCCAGGACCATCTACCTGCTGTTTGTGTTGATGTGCTAGAACTTTCTCCAGTATCTCCTGCACTTGCGTAATTATATTTTCCGTGAACTCTGTATACGTAGGAACTCGAACTAATACTAGCTTGTGAGCCACTATTGTCGTATCTAAATCTAGTGTAAAGCGTTGGGTCATTGCCAGTTGTACCTGCTATTCTACTTAAATTGAATTTAAATGTTTTGTAAGTAGACGTGTCTAAATTATCAAATATTAAATTACTACCAGAAAAAGTACCATCTAATACTTTTACAAAATCAGATGTAACTGCTGGTTCTGTAAAAAATTCTAAAGCATTACCACTAGAATTAACTCGTAATTTTTGTGAGGCAGAACCTAAAGATAAACCAGCATTCCATATACCACCAGAACCTTGTGCAAATTGATTCCAATAAGTTGCATTTGTTGGTGCATTACCTGTTGTAGCTTGTTTAGCTATGTAAGCGTTACCATTTGTTGAATAGTAAACTACATCATTTTTAACGTATGCAGTTCCAGATGCATAGTCACCTTTATGTGTAAATGCCAGATTACCTATGTTAATTGTAGCCATATATCTCCTTTTTATATATTATATTAAAATTCTTAATACGCACATTATACTGTTGCAATTAAGTCCCCATTACTTAATGAGAATGTAAATCCAGATGCTGCAAATATTACATCATCAAATCCTGCATATGTAGTTGCAGAAATATCGTCTTGTCCTTGATTAGTTGTTGTTACTTGTAAATTATTATTTACAGGTGCAGGTGTATTTGCTTGTCCACCCATACCTGCGTGAGATGAACAATAGTAATATAATGTAGGAGCTCCTGCTGCTACAACAATAGTAACTTGTGTGCTAGAGTTTACAGTTACTCCTGTTGTGTATGCACTTGTATTTCCACTATCTGTAGAAAATCTTAATGGGTGAGCTGAAGGGTGTGTAAATACATAAGTATTACCTTCTTCTAATTCTAAAGTTTTTTGTTGTGTACCCAAAATAAAATATTTATTTGCTCCACCTACTGATTGTACAGAAACTGTATAAGCAACTGTAGATGGTACAAAAGATAAATTAAATCCATATACTTCTGCTGAAGATGCATTTGCAAATTCTAATGCATTTGCAGCTGCGTTTACAACAAGAGCTTGTCCTGCTGATCCTAATGTTCCAACACCAGTACCACCTCTAGATGTTGGCAGTATTCCAGATGTAATTGAACTTGCTGCTATAGATGCAACATTAAATGTTCCAAATCCTACAATGTCTACTACATCACCATTTGTTAAAGCAGAAGCAAATACTACCGAATTACCAGAAGTAATTGTAATATCTGAGCTTGACATACGAACACCATTAACAAAAACGTCAGCAAATCCTGCATCATATGCAAGTGTATTTCCATTTGCATCAGCTCCAGAAACTGTAGTTGGAGTACCTGTTATGTTGTATGTAAATCTAGCAGAAGTACCATTAATTGTAGATCCTGCTGCTGCCCAACCAGAAGATTTGTAAACTTTTAATTCATTTTGACTTGTATCAAAATATAAATCTCCAACGTCATTTGAGGTTGTTGGTGCTGAAGATGCTACTCTATATCTTTCTGCAAAAGATGTAGCTCCAGATAATCCACCTGTGCTAATTGCTGTACCTACAAGATTAACATTTGTTATAGATCCAGAAACTGTATCAATAGAAGTTTGTTGTGAGCTAGTAGGTGTAAGTTGTTTCCATTGTGTATTACCTAAGTCATACACTTTCATTACATTGTCTGTAGTATTAAAATATAAAGCACCATCTGCAAGTGCATCACCATCATTATCTACAGCAGGATCACTAGCTTTAGATCCTAAGAAATCATCATCAAATGTATCTAGTGCTGCTTCAGCTGCGTTCTTAGCATTTAACGCTGAAGATGCCGAAGATGCTGCTGCTGTTGCCGAATTAGCTGCATTTGTTGCCGAAGTAGATGCATTAGCTTCTGCTGTAAGTAATCCAGATGCATCAACAGAAAACTCTAAACCTGTACCTCCAGCGTTTGCAGATAATACTTTACCTGCAACCATATCTGGAAACGTAAGGTTAAATGAAGAAGAAGAAGTAGTATTAACTCTTGGAGATAATTTTAAATCTCTTTCAAGTTGTTGAGCCATAGCTATAATTTTATCTAGCTCAGTATTTAGAGAATCAATTTGAAAAGCTCCAGAAGTAGGAAAGTCTGTAGTTCTTTCTATAGCTACTTCTCTAACTATTGTAATAACATCATTAACTGTAGCTCCAGGACTACCTAGTGTAATAGATCCACCACCAGATACACCAGCTCCTGTAACAGAATATTGTGATGCATTAGTTGGTGCTGAACTAAAACTTAATTGTGAAGTACCATTAAATACTTGTAAATCAGCATTTGCAAAAAATGCAAAAGGAACAGTAAAGCTAGTCTGCCCTCCTGTTGCTGTATATTGTATACGTGGTTCTGTATCAGAAATTGTAATTGCCATTATCGAAGTCCTTTTTCTATGTCGTCAAACAACCAATCCAGATACCATACGTTCTGAAATGGAATTAATCTACGCACATTACGTGCAGTATAATGATTATATTTGTTACCACCTACGTCATACATAATATCCATTACATTATATATTTGTGATGCAGATGGACCAATCAAACCTACTTTAGATTTCATAGATGATCCATATGGTAAACCTTCTCCTAATAATGGTCTAATACCTATTCTATTATCTGTTAAAGCTTCTACTGCTCTATTAACATCTACATAAATACCACCAAGTCCAGATCTATCAAATGCTGCTAACATTTTTTCTGTAAATGATTTTTTTCCATAATCTTTATTAAATCTAAATTCACTATAAACAGCATCTACTAACATACCTGTTCCCATTAATAAGAAAGATCCAAATAAAAAATCCATATCTCGTTCTTGCATACCTCTTAACAACATACGTTGTGTTGCAGCCATAGCAAATTTTTTGAACTGAACAATAACACTAGCAAGTTCATAGTTCATAAATAATGGAGTATCTCCTTTGCCTGGAGTAACGATTGTTATATTTATATCTTTATTCAAAGCTCCACCAAAAGCTTGTTTAGCTGCATCATCAGTCCAATCAGCTGTGTTAGCCATAAAATTATATTTTAATTTTGTGCCATGTTTATCAAACTCATTAGCAATTCTTTTAGCAGTTTGTTCATCAATACCAGCTGATGCTAATTTAGTTTTATTTTTATCTGATAAAGTACCTTTTCTCCATTTAATAGAATCTTCTAATATTCTAGAACCTATAGTAACAGATGCAGCACTTTTCATAAATTCAGTCCATCTAGACATTAAGTTAATATACATAAAGTTAAAGTTTGCTGCTTTACCCATCATACCTTCAATTTTATGTGTCATACCAAACATATCGTTAATATCAGAAAATAACATAGCTCTTTGACCACTAATCATATCTACAGCTTCAGCAAAAGACTGAGCTTCTTTTTTACCTGCTTTAAATATACCAGCATTTTTATTTGCTAACATATCTCCCCACATTTCAAATTGTGTTTTAAATCCTCTTTCAATACCAGATGTCATTACAATTCTAGCAACGTCTGCTGTTGCTGCAAAGAATCCTGTAAGCATAGTAAGAGCATTATAATGTTTCATTGCTCTCATAGCTCTTGAAGTCCATGCATGAGGATCTGCTGGTAAACCATATGTGCCTCTTACAAGTTCAATAGCTGCTTCTAAATCTTCTAATACTTGATTTCGTTCTTTTATAATTTTTGCTTTTTGTTCTTTTGTTTTAGCTTTAAAAGCTTTTAAATTATATTCTTGTGCTACTTGAATAAGACCAGGAAAAGTCATTGAATTAGCTTCATCAATATATCTATATCCTAATCCATTAGGATCTCCATATTTTTGAGTAAATAAAATATCTGGTGTTACTTGTCTGTAATATGTTTTCATTAAAGAAAATATATCACTTACTATAAAACCATTATCTATTAGTTTCATTTGAGTTTCTGGTAAAAGATTTAGTTCTCTAGCTCTAGTAGATCTTGCGTATCTAGGTCTATTATATGCATATCTTTCATATAATAGATCATCAATATTATCTGTATATTTAGTTTTTTCAAATCTTACAAAAGGAAAGTGTGTAGATAAATCATCAGCTAATTGATTTAATTTTTTTTCATTTATATATTTACCTTGTTTTTGTAAATCTTCTCTAATAATATCTTTGAATAATGCTTTATTTTTATCAATAGCATTTTTAATATAAATAATATTAATATAGTCTGCTACTAATTTATCTGCTCTTATTAATCTTTCTTCTAACTTTTTAATTTTATTTTGTATTTCTGTTCTAGAAAAAACAGATTTAGTTCCATCTACTTTAGAAGTAGTAGTAAATGTTCCTTCTCCTTTTTTAATCATATTTTCTAATATAGATTTCCACATATTAAGTTCTCTTTGAATAGGAAGTTTTCTAATACCAAGATCTTGTACTTCTTTACCTATTGGTCCATAAACATTATCTTGTGTTATTCTAGCGGCAGCTGCTACTTCTGGAACTTCATGTTGCATTTTATTAAGTCTAGTTTTTGTAACTTCAGTAGCAAACTCTTGTAGACTCATAAATTCACCATTCATTCTATTATGTAAATTAATACCCAGTTCAGTTTTTGGAGTTTTACCTTGTACTCTATTAACATATAAAAGATATTGTTCTTTAATACCTTTCATTGCTTGTATTGATAAAGCTTCTCTCATTCTAAGCTTTGTTTCAATAGATGCATCTGTTGCTTGAAAACCATATTCTTTTGTATTTTTTAATTTTAATAATGGAGTATCTAAAATATCTGCAATCATTTTTCTTGCAGTTTTAGATGATGATTTTGTTAATCTAAAAACATTTGTCCAAGGACCATCTTCACCAAATATACCTAAATTACTTTTAACAAATCTTTCACCTTCAAAATCTGATTTAGGAGTAGGTTGTACTTTTTGTTCATTAGCAGCAGCTCCAACAGATCCTGTTGTTCTTGTTTCTGTAGGATTAATAAATTTACCATCTTCATAAATTTCTTGTGTCATAGTTTTAGGAGGAGCATGATATGCTTTATCTGCTTCAATAATTCTTTGTTGTGTACCTGCACCAACAGATCCTTTTGCCATTCTATTCATTATGTATGGTAAACCATATCCACCTGCTACTACCCAAGGAACATAATCATCTGGTCTAGTTGGTTCTATCATTTGTTTTGCAAATTCTTCTCCAGTAAATGCAGTACCAAAAACTTTTGCAGATTGTCCAAACTTAGTAAATAATAATGCTGTTGATGGATCTGTAAAAGCTCCTGTAATTTTACCTATATGATACCAAGGACTAGAATAATTATGTTCTGCATTTTTTTGTAATTTATTTATAATTGCTGTAGTTTCAGCTGCACTTTTACTAAACATAAATAAGTCATAAAAATTTCCATAGTTTTTAAGTTGTGGATCATTTTTTGGATTATAGGTTTTATCTTCTGGAAAATCTTGTTTATTTAATAAATAATCTATTGCCATTGTTGGCAAATTTTCTGAAGCAAAACCATCTGCAAAATCTTTAATTACATTAAATTGAATTGGATTTTCTCTTTGTTCTGCTAAACTTTTTGCATCAGAAGGTCTAAAAGGAAAAGCTGTCATTAATTCATTTTACCTAGTTTACCACCATAAGAATTAATGCCTCGATTATATCCTTCAAATATCATAGCATCTAAAGTTTGTTGTCTACCAGGTGGATAGTATTTATTAAATGCTTCTGATCCCATTTCATGTTCTATCATAAATTTAATTAATCTATACATTTGATTAGAATCAAAAAAATTAATTTCTGTATCTCTAGTAAATTCTGTTTTTTCTTCTAATGCTTGTAAATAAATATCAGTTTTTTCTGCATATGAACCAAGTATTTCTTCTATAGTAGGTGTATCTCCATATCTTTTAGTTGTTTCTGTAGGAGATAATGTTGAATTATTTATCATTACTCTTACACCAGCTCTAATAGAGTCTACAGGACTAGCAAAGATTGCTGCTTGATTACCTGTATCTATATCAGTCATTTGACCTTCCCAAGTTTGATCTGTTTTCATAACAGCCATATAATTATTTGTTCTAAATGTTAATGGTAAATCTTTATTTTCATAATTATTATAAACGTGTTGTCTAAAACTTAATTGTAGATTTTGTTCTGTATAGTTTGTTTTATGTGGAGGAAATGCAGATTCTATAAGTTTATCTTTTTTATCTATTCTCATATTTCCTATTATTTGTTTATCATAAGAAACTATATCATTTATTTCATTATTAATTGCAGCAGCTTTATCATAATAATCTTCTACATTTACATCTTTACCTAAAACTTTTAATATAAAACCAAATGGTTTTACTTCAGCTGGTACATCATTTATTAAAGGAAAGTCTGGATAAAATCTATAATCAGAAGCTTCAATCATAGTTTTAGTTGTTCCAAATAAAAATTTTCTAATCCAACCTTCTACTGCATTATCTCCATCTACATATTCACCAAACTTATCCATAAATAATTCAAACTTTTTTTCTGCCATAGTATTGATAAGTTCAGCTCTTGATCCTGGAAGTTTATTACTTGCTAATTTGTTGCTTCCGAGTCCTGTAGGATCAAAGTAATTATCTCCTTGTGTAAGATTAATTATTCTTTCATTATGTATTAATTTTACATGATAATGTGGTTTACCATTTGCATGAAATGTACCAGTAGGTTCTACTATCAAATTTTTATAACCATTATCTATTTCTTGTTTCATTATATCAGATATGCTTACTGGTTTAGTTTTTTTACCATCTGGTGTAATAGCTTCAAAACCAAATCTTTCTTTTTGCTCTAAGTCAGATAAATTATTTTCTAACCAATTTGCTTGTGCCATTAAAGCTGAATCAAAACCTTGTCCTGTAAATCCTACTTCTTTTTCAAAACCATGTTTAACCATAGTTATTTCACCTGTACCATTTAATCTTGTTGCAGAATAACCTTGTCTATTCATTGAGTTTAGAGCCTGCATAGAAGCTTTATAAAACTTTGTTATTCCTTCTCTTGTATTAATATCTATTTCAGTATTTCCATACATAAGTGCTAATTGTCTTTTAGTGTTATCTAACCATAGACCTTGTACTTGTGGAGTCATTTTTGTACCATAATACCAGAAGGTTGTGCTTTCTGGTATAAACATATGTGCATATTTATTTTTACCCTTTGGAAATAAAGTTTTCTTTAACCACCAGGTATCTGTATTTATATCTTGCATATTAATAGTAAAACGTAAGTTGTTTACTGCTGTAGTTAAATTATCATCAATATGTTTTGATATTTTATCAAAGTTAGCATCAAAATTTTTATCACCTTTAAATGTATTTAAAGTTTTAGCTTTAGCTTCATCTGATGCCATTGCCATTACACCAAAGTCATTAGCTTTTATATAAATATCTTCTCCTTGTATTGGAACATAAGGAAACATATCTTTTGATTTTATAAAATTATATAAAGCTAAATTTTCTTCAAATTGTTTAATCATACCTGGTGTATTAAAATCAACATTATAATTACCTTCTAATTTTTTAATAATAGCTGTTGGTTCCATATTTTGATTTTTTAATAATTCCATAGCAGTACCTAATTGACCATTTTCTACATCTGTAATTTTAGGATCATTAATTCCATATCTTCTTAATAATGCTATTTGAAATAAATCTTCTTGTTCTTGACTTTCAAAATTATCAATTATTTCTCCTTCATTTAAAGCTTTGCTTACTAATGTTTGTACTTTTATATTTTTATCTACAATATCTACAGCTTTGTTAAATTGAGTTTTTCCAATATTGGGCATATTATTAATTACCCAATCTGTTGCATTGCCAGATCCATCTCTAAAATTATGTACATCTAATATTGATCCTGCATCTTGCAGTCTATCTAAATCATAATTAACATTTGAAGTTTTTAAATTACTTAATTTAGCTCCTCTATGATCATCATATAATGATTTAATTTTTGTTATAATTTTACTTCTTGTAAATGGATTTCTTATATCGTTAGAATATTTTTGAAATATAGGATTATCTACATTATCTGGTGTTACTGGTAAAGTATCATTACCTTGTGCATAATTAAGAAAATATTTTTGTCCATCTACATCTCCTATTTTTTTCATTATTGTAAAAACTCTAAGAGCTTCTAGTTCTATAATATCATTATCTAAATCTTTTTTTAATTTACTACCTTTGTATCTTTGTGTTCCAACACCATTTTCTTCCATAGTGCCATAGTTATGATTTAAATTTACAAGACGTTTATTTCCAATATCACTATTTATATCCATTGCAGATAAATTATTATTTGAAAGTATAGTGTCTAATTGTAATGAAGTTTCATTAAAAAAATCTGATTTAGTTGTTTCCCAACCTACTTGTAGTTCTTCTGTTTTTTTATTTTCATAATTAGTAGTTGCAAAAGATAAGTTAGCTAAATTTTTTTGTGCTAATACATTTTCTGCAATACTTCTAAATACAGGTGGTGTATTTGCTAAAGTTGTTTTTGAATAATTATCAACAGCATTTCTCATACCATCTGGATCATCTTTAAATTTTTCTCTAAGATCTAAATAATGATCTCTTGAATTTTTATTAAAATTGTACTGCCAATCAATTTTCATATCAGCTTCAGCAGTTTTTCTAAATGTATCTGCTATATCTGCAAGAGGTTTAGATATTTCTTTAGCTATATTAGTATCTGGAAATTTAGGTATACCAATATTATCTGCTACACTAGCTTTTAATTTTACAGTTCTTTTACCTGCTTTTAATGCCATTAAAATGATCCTTCTGTTTTAGTTCTTATTCCACCCATTTTAGTTGCTTCACTATCATATCCATATTGACCTCTACCTGTATTTCCTCCTTGATATCCTTTTGCATAAGATGCAGTTCTAAAACCAGATGCAGCAATACTTGCATAACCACCAAACTCTTGTGCTTTACCCATAACTTTAGTTGTGTAAATCATAGAGTCCATTTTTTGATTACCACGCATCATATTAAGTCTAATATTACCAATATCTTTTTTTGCTATTCTATTTATTTCTGTTTGAACAGATAAAAAACTTCTACTGCTATCATTGTAACCAGAACCTGCTTGTATAGCTCTATTAATTTTTTGTTTTTTAAGAGCTTCTTCTCTTACATCATTAGAGTCTTGCAAAGCTTTTAAACTATTAAATTTTTTTTCTGTTTCGTATTCTCTTATACGAGCTTTGTTAGCTGCTTTCTGAGCTTGTATACCTTGATATGTTCCTACAGCTTGAACACCAAAACTTATAACAGCTAATGTAACTGGATCAGCACTCATGCAAATACTACCTCCACACTCATTCCTAATACCTTCATAGGTAATGGATCATCTTGTGATAATGTAACTGTTGGGCTTTTATCATAACCTAAAAAGAAAAATTCTTTTTTAGCTGTTACTGGGTTTAGGTCAGAACCACCAGTGAAAGTAACTTGTTGGACTACTAAAGACTTGGCAGTTTTATCAGCGGCTTTGATAGTTAAGTCTAAAGTAGAATTAAGATCAATGATGGCTCTAGAAATTCTTCTTGGTAATCCTGTTAATGGTCCTTCAGCTAATTCTTTATCAATAGGCATAGTTTCTAATATAGGTATAAAATTAAACCCAATATGTACACCAGTTGCTCTAGGTGTTGTTAATGTAATAGTATCAGTACCAGATACAGTAAACGCACCTAAACTACTATTTCCATCTACACAATTAACTTGTTCATTTCTGTAGATTGTATTTACATTGTGTAAGAATCCTTTTGTTAAAGTTACTGCTGCGTTATCTGCTGGTGTTGCTGCTAAACTTTTATCTAAGTTTAATGTAAAAGATGTACCACCATTACTTGTTACAGCTTGTATTAAATATTCTGTTGCATTACCTGCTATTGTAAAACTTTCATTTATAACTGGAGCTGTAGAAAATCCATCTATTGTTACCGAAGCTCCAGATTGTCCTGCACCTTGTACTAAAGGTGTACCTTTTTGATTAAGTGTAGTTGTAAGTTTCATATCTAGTGTAATACTATCAGTATCAGCAAATTTTTCTAGGGTATATACAGTTGACCCATTGAGTTGTCTTTTTACACATACAACCAGATGTTCATTTAATGAAATTATAGATTGAAATAAATCATTAGTTCTAGTTGTCCATAATCCCCAACCTGCAATCTTTTCATCTCTGACAGAATGAAAGATAGCTAATGTGCCTGGAGATGTAGTTCCATTATTTAAAAAGAAAGCATATTGTTCTGGTCTAGTTGCATTACCTTTTAATACTGCTATTTGTTTAGGACTATCAATTAAATGTTCTGCAAGTATAGATACAGCTGTAGATTTGTAACCATCTTCAATATCAGAATAAACAAACTCTCTTATTGACTTACCATTTTTTTGTACAAAGCCAGATGCTTGATCAAATAATAATGGTGCAGTTCTACTAATACCATAAGGTGTTTGTCTTAATACAGCCACATTTGCTGGTGTAATAGTATTATCTGTAGCTCTTGGTACATAGTATTCACCACCATCTGTAAATATTTGTAAGTCTTTTACAGATAAAAAATGTCTAACTTCATTAACTTCTGATCCAGATATATCTAAATCTATAGCTTCATCAGCAGCTCCAGATCCTACATCAAAATTAAAGTATTCAGATATTCTAGATGCTAATACAGATGCAGGTCTATTTTTTACACCACCTAACCATAATCTATTATTGTGAAAAGATACTGCTTGTGGAAAACCATTTACTGAAGATATAGTTTGTTCTTTCCAATCAAAGTGTGGTCCAGTAGATCCCATATCTTCTAAGATAGTAATAGTAACTACTGTTGGTGAAGTATAACCAGTTATAAATCCTTGCTTACCATTTACTTCTATATATTGATTTACATAAGCACTTGTAAATGCATTAGCTGATGCTGTAAGTGTTCTACCTGTACCTGTTGTATTAGCAGATAAAGATACACTTATAGTTCCAGCAGCGTATTTAAAAAATGGTTGCTGTGATTTATCTACACCACCTACACTTACAGAATCATCTGTACCAAATTCAAACTCTTGTACTTCAAATGTAGTTGCAGAAGATCTAAATATTTTTCTAGTAGGATTATCTCTATGAGCTACAAATATAGTATCACCAAATTGTGCAAAGTTAAGCTCAAAGAGTTGAGCTGTAGTCCAATTACAATTAGTTGTTACATTAGATGATAGTGCAGTGCCAGATATATTATATACGTCCATTCTATTATTAGACAAAGCTATAATAGCTATCTCATCATCAGAAAATACAAATGGTATTAATCTAGACTCTCCAGGTAATGATGCTAAGTATGTAGTACCTGGTCTTCTCATTACACCACCTTCAGCTAGTAATGAAAAGTTTCTACATTGTTTTGCACCATTAATGTAAGCAGGTGTATCTGTTCTTGTTGCTAATAAAGGATTAAGCTCTCCTGCTGAAAAATTTGTTATTACAGTTTTTAATGATCTTGCCATTATACATCTGTTCTCGTTGAGTTTCTCAGATTGATATATCTATTAACATCTAATTGTTTTGTTGTAACTTCTGAAGCATCTATGTTTTTAGATATTAGAAACTGCCTATCAGCCATCATTTTAAACTCTCTTATCATACCTGCATCTCTTGCTACAGATCCTGCAAATATAGATGCAAGTTCATATTCTAAAGCTAGTCTAAAATGTGCAGGAAAGAAATCTTCATCTACACGATATATGTAATCTAATATTACTTTGTGTCCAGATCCATATGTATCTACAAAAATCATATCTTTGTATCTTGTATATGGAATTACAAAGTCATTAACTGTAACTGTTATTACTTGTAGTACTCCAGGATTAGCAGGTAATTGATATGCGTGTTCATATCTAGCTTCTGGTGCAGCTGCTAATAAAGACATTTGTTTTTGATTAGTTGCAAACTTCCATCTATGTCTTGTAAGAGAAGACTGAACAATGTCTTCATAAACATTTGATGCTACTAATGCTTCAGTAGATCCATCACTAAAAGAAGATATAGGTGATGCACCTATCATTACCAAAGCTCTTGCACATATATCTACTTTTGTTGTTGCCATTATTTTTTGAAGTTTTTATTACCTCTTAAAATTTTAAGTTCAATATCATTCATAGCTTTTATTTCTTTATTTGTTGCTTTTGCATTACCTAATGTAACCATATTTCTTAAACCATACATTTGGACAATAGAAGCATCTTTAGCATCTGAATAAAAATTTTTAAGAACATTTTTAACTTTATTTTTTTTTGTCATAATTACTCCTATAAATTAAGTGAGGGCGAGTTGCCTCGCCCACACAAGTATCGTTATGCTAAAGCTACAGTTGTGACAGTAGCTGCACCACTAGCTGATGTTACTGATAGCACGTCTGCTGCTATAGTTCCACCTACGCCAGAAGTAACAATTATAATGTCACCTTGCTTTAGTTCGTTTGTTGCTGAGTTGAAGTAACCAGAACCAGTTATTGTTCCGATTGCATCTCCATCTATATAGAAGAAAACACTATTACCACCAGCTTCAGCAATCTTTTTGATTGGGTTATCTGTTGCGTATGCCATATTATCCTCCTATTACTCCGCACATTTTTGTATTCTAATACCATTAGTATCAATTAAAGTTCCACCCATTGATAACATTGAAGTTATTAAGTGTGATACTTTTTCTGGTATATAGTTTACTTCAGTTTTAACGTCTGAACCAATACCTAGACCAACAGAAGATTTGTGCCAAGCTACTGTGTGTCTGTCAGTTGAACCAGATGTACTTAGTCCACTATGTACAAACCACAAGAAACCTAACCATCTCTTAGCTGTCATTCCTCCAGAATAAGGAAGTTCACCTTCACCTACATATTCTGCTCTAGAGAATTGATCTAAGCTTAAAAGATCTGACCATTGTTTTGGACCAATGACCCAGTATCTTTGGTTATCATCTGGTACGTCATTAGTATTGAAAAGTTCCATCATAGCTGTTGCTTTGCCTAGATTCATTCCAGTACCTGTACCAGACGAGTTGTTAGCAAGTGCTGTTGCGTTTTGGAAAATCGTATCAACGATCTCATCAGTTTTTCTACCTAATGCGTACGCTGCCGATTGTGCAACCACTTGTCTTTCGTCTATGTTTACCTTTAACTCGTCTAACTTATCAACGTAGTCTGCTGCATAAAAGTCATCAAGAGTAGCTGACACATTTGAATGTGCAAGATCCATAGCAACTACTTCAGCGTGTCTTGCTTTAGTATTTGCAGATCCTTTTGCTATCTTTTGAAACTTAACAGTATTTCCATTGACTCCATTCACTTGTCTTACAAGGTTCTTTAACTTAGAACCCATTCTTTGATAAGCCATGTGAACTTCAGCTTCAAACTGAGTAATAAAGGCATTTGTTATTGATGTTGCCATTATAGCTCCTATTGTTATTGTTAAGTTAACGATTATCTTATTTATGCAGGGGACTGTTATCCTTAGAATTAAGGGCAATCATATCATATTTAAGGTCTTGCAGCTAAAATAAAGTTTAGAATGATTCTACTCAACGCACATTAAATCCATATTTTAGGTATAGTTATAACTTCTCCAAACTCTAACTTACCTTTTTCATCATATGAATATGTACCAAATAATGTAATATATTTATCTGTTTCTTTGAATACCCACATCTGACTACATACAGCTTTAGCTGGTGCTTGGGCTTCCATATCGGACTCGGAAACCCAACCAGTTTCACTAACTGCATCTAGCCAGTGTAAATCCTTTTTAAGTTTTTTATACTTAAAAGGTTTATTGTTTTTGTTTGTCGAACGCTTTCTCATACAGGTCTGTTACACGTTTAATGTAAGCTGGATCTTTCTCTCCATCTTTCCAGTATTTAGGATCTGCCATCATAGATTTAAGATCTGTTAAATCTGGAGTTACTGAAACCTGCGTAGGTGTTGTAGGCATAGAAGTATCTTTTGTTAATCGCATAAGTTCTTCTACAGCAGTTACACCTTCAGCTGTTGCTGCTAGTTTAGAAAAAGCATCATAAGATTCTGGTGAAAGATATTTCTTTGACCAAAGTTCTGCTGCTTCTAATCTTTCTTTAGCATTAGATCCTAACTTTTCCATCTCGACATTTACATCTGGTAAAGTAGCTACAGCATTTTGTACAAAAGCATTAACACCAGTATCAAATTCTTCTTGTGATAATCCTTTTTTCTTTGCTGTTTCTTTCCACCATTGTACTATTTCCATATCGTCAGAAACAGTTACATCTACATTTTCTGGAAGTTCTGGAAGATTAACTTTGTATTCTTCTGGAGTACTTCTTAATCTTTCCTGTTCTATATCAGTTCTTATCTGTTTAGATAAGTCTTCTGTTCTAGAACCTAGTTTCTTTTCAAGTGCATTGTAACTACTTGCTAGATTTTCTAGGTTAACTTCCTTTCTATCAGCGTCCCAAAATTTGTCTTGTACATATTCTGGTTTAGTTACCGCAGCATCTTTTGAGTCTGTGGTGACTGGTGCTGATTTATTTTCAACATTATCATCTGCCATCTTGCTCTCCTTTTTTTATTCTTGTTTGTATTACACCTGCAAGAAATCTCATTCCTTCTAAATGAAATAACTGATTGCTGTCAATGTTTGGACCAGCAACTGCTTCGGTGGTGATTGATCTTATGTAGTTAAGGACTAACTTACCATCAGATCCTTTAAATACACCTGCAAATGTTTTGTTTAACTGAGCTTCTTCAGCTGGAGTTCTAACATAACCATCAATCGATTTTGCAGGGATTGGTTTTTTTTCTTTGATATTATCCCAAGCCATTATGACCTTGCAGTCTTTTTAGCAGCTTTAGATAGTTCTCCGAAATGATATAAACGTTTACTTGTTTTACCATGTGTTTTTCCAGAGTGTAATTGACCATTAGGCATCTTATGTGTTCCACCTTTATGTTCTTTACCATCTCGGAAATAGTGTTTCATTCCTTTTCCCATTATTCTGGTATCTCTCCTTGTCCTGCGGATTGATTAAGTTGACTGATTTGTTGCACTATTTGTTGTTGTTCTTCTTGATCTCTAATGAGTTTTTCTGGTAAATTCATTTTACCTGCAATATATTTTGCAACCTCATTTTGATTCATAATAATGTTTATCATTTGTGGTCCAAAAGTTCCAGCAAGTATTTCATTAAATCTATTAACATCTGCAACATCTTGTAAGTGTTGTGCTTTAGCTAATGGAGATCTTGCTGCTACTTTAACTTCTCTACCATTTACTTTAGGTAATTCTATTCTACCTTGTTGTGATAATATTCTAATTATTCTTTTTAATAATGGGTGTATAAGTTCTGCTTGTAGTCTACCAAAAGAAGATCCTATCTGTCTTGATAGATCTGCCATTCTTTCAGATACTTCTGTAGCTGTCATTGGAGTTCCTTCTGGTCTACCAAGAGTTTCCATATATAAAGCTTTCTTAATATTTTGCCTCATATCTTGTAATACTAACTGAGCTACATCAAAGTTAGATGCAGATTGTATTGCATTTAATCCTCTTGATCCTGGAGCTACAGGTATTAAAGATCCAGGTACTAATGCTATGTTATCTGGATTTATGACTCCATCATCTTCATAAGTATATACTCCAGATACAGACATCTGTGCATTTTGTAATATTAATTCTACAGTTAAGTTACAAGTTTTGATAGCTCCCATTGCATTAAATATTGGTCCACGACCATAAACTTCTCCAGAAGCTTTGTTCCATCTAAATACAAGATAAGGATTAGAACCTTCACCTTTATATATTTCTTCAAAGATAACTGCTTTCATTTCTTTAAGTACAACACAATATTTATATTTTTCTACATTCTGTTCATAAATTTTATATACAGCTTCAATAATTGTACATTCTTTTTGCCTCATTAAATCAAAATTTTCTGGCATAATAGCTTTAGGATATAGAACCATTATATGTTCTGGTTTAACTTTTCTAGTTCTATAGATAGTATCTACTCTACCATCTGGTCCATTCATTAAACATACTTTAGGTAAAGGTACTGCTGTAAATTTTATAGGATTAACTGCATCACCTTCTTCTACTAACATACAACCTGTACCTACAGCTAGATCCATAAAACATTCGTGTATCTCTTGATTAAAGTTAGAGTTCTGTATTACTTCAAATACATAATCTGTTATTTGATCTAACTCTAAATTAACTTGTGGTTTTTGATCTTCTGGTATTTCTACACCAGCTTGAAAGTCTGCCCATCTAGCAAATGTAGGAACAATACCAGCTTGTAATCTACTAGCAAATTCTTGTACTCCTACTACTGCTGTTTCATCAAAAATTTTATCTGTTCTTCTTTGACCTGGAGATTCTTCATAAAATGATTCTCTATTAGGTAAACAATACTCATAAGCTTCTTCAAACTTTTCTCTCCAATGATCTTTGATAGATACTGCTTCTTCATATTGTTTTATAATTGCTGTTGCTTTATCCATCATTTTTTAAAAAACCTTTCTATCTTTAATATCATTTCATTTATAAAAGGGAATTTTTTTCTTATTTTATTTATTATTTTCATTTTCTAAACCTTTTAGTTTTAGCAGCAATAGCTTTAGGTTGTTTAACAAATTGCTTACCTTTTTTTGCACCACGAGCTTTAGCTCTATTAGTTGCTGCTTTTTCTTTTGCAGATAAACTTTTCCAAGCTTTATCAGGTAAGTAACGTCTTTTACCTTCTGATTTTTTTCCGCTGCTTGTTCTCCATTTTTGTTTAGACCATTTAGATAATTTATTCTTTCCAGATTTAGAACCTCTATAGCCTCCACCTGCTTTCTTGTAAATCTTAACAGCAAGTTGCATAGCCCTTGCAGAATGTTTACCACCCATTCTAGCTTTAGCTTGTGCTTTAGCTCTAGCCCATAATGCAGGATTTGTTTTTTTTGCTGTTGCCATTTACTTTTTCTTTTTATGCCTGTTAGCAAAGTTTCTAGCTGATTCAACACTTCTAAACCCCCAAGCTCTTAATGCCAATGCCTTACGAGTAGGTCTACCCTTCTTGTCTTTCATTGGACCTTTCATACCTGCAAACCTAGCTGCGAAGCTTATCCTTCTAGGATTTACTCCACGCTTTACAGGTGGTTTTAAATTAGCACCTTCTTTACGTTTGAAGTATGCTCTACCTGCTGCTGTTAGTCCTCCTTTAGGATTCTTGTGGATTTTTCGCATTATCCAAAGAAGCCTCGACCACCAGCTCTAGCAAACAAAGATCTAGCCCCTATGATTCCTTTTGCTTTTTTAGTTGCATAAGCTTTGGACTCACGTTCCATATCTCTTTGTCTTTTTTCTTCCGCAGCTCTATCAGCAGCCATCTGTCTTTCAAGAGCATCATTTCTTGGTGGAGCTTTTGGTTTACTAAATACGCCTCCCATTATCTGTCCTCCAAGTCATCATCAAAATCATCATCAATAAGATTTTCCATATCTTTAGAAGTTAAACTACCATAACCTTCTTCAAGTTCAGCTAACATATCATCTTCTTCTTGGTGAAGATCAGATATTTTATTCATAAGTTCATCTTCTTGTTCGTGAAGATCTCTCATCTTATCAACAATATCAGATATTTTTTTCGGTTTTTTTGTCATAGTTCGGATCCTTTGGTTCGTAAAATGACTTATATCCAGCTTTTATCAACGCACAATAAAGCTGATAAGGTGTAAAGATCCACCATCTATAGAATCCAATTAATCTCATTATCCAAGATACACAGGTAATATCTTTTATTCGCAGCAGCTTCCAATCATCTTTGACTGGACATCTTAATACTTTGTATTGTTTTAGAAAGCCAAGTATATCTTCTACTTCATCTTTTGATAGAAATGATAGTTTTGTACCTGCGTGTGTAAATTCAAGGTGTACCCATTGATCTGCTTCTGAATTATAGGTAAGTCCACCACAATGTTTATAACCTGTTCTTAAAAAATATAACCAATCACTATATTCATAGTTTTCTGCTTGATAAAAATATATCAACCATTCTTTCTGAAAAGATCCCATACCTTCCTTTGCTTTGGTTTTTTAGTTTTAAATACGTCCCACTCTCTATTAGCTATAATATTTTTACTTGTCTTCTGACCTGCTAGTATAGTTCTACCTTCACCAGCTCCCATCATTAAATATTGTAAAGCATCATGTACGTGAGAGTATCTATTCTTTAAAGGCTTCTCATCATATCTATCTCCAGATACTTGTAGTCTTCTATAATGATAGCCACCATTAAAACCTTTTTTTAAGTTTACACATTTTTTGTCTAGCAAGAATCCTGGCTTACCATCTAATAGTCTAGATAGAGCTGAGTCTACAGCTTCTATTCTTAGAGCTACATCATTAGATGGTGCAGGTTTAGCTTTTAATCCACATTGCCTCATAATTTGAAAAGGTGTTCTTTCATCTGTTTGTGATCTAAAATCTCCAGCAGGATCTCCATATATATCTATTTCATAACCTTTATAGTATTTAGCTATCTCAGTTCTAAGTAATTCAGAAAATCTAATTACACCCATATCAAAACATACAAGCTCATTTAATAATATCCATCTACCTGTAGGAAGTCTTTGTCCAAATACAGCAGCAGGTGTGAGTCCGAAGTCAACTCCAATATATATTGTTTGATGTTTATTTGGTATAAGATCTTCTTTAGAACAATGTAGTTCTTGTTTAAAGTTTGGATATACAGGTTTACCTTCTTCAATAGATCCTAGTTTATTTAATACATAAACATCTATCCAACCTTTTGTTTTACCTCTAATAATATTATCATAATATTTATTTGTAAGATTAGTTTTATTTTCTGCTAAAGTATTAGGATCATATCCTATGGTCATACTATTTTCTTTTTTTTCTATCATAGCAGATGGCTGTGAATAGAAACTCCAGTTATCTGGTTTAATTAACATAAGAGCTTCTTCTCTAGAAATATGATCTGGTACAGGAACATCACCAGACATTATAGCCCACCAGTGATCTTCTTCTGGTGCATTGGTATCTGCAATAACTCCATACCAACTAGCACCACCATCTCTCATAGAAGGGTATCTACCTACCCTCATTGTACAAGCATCAATAATTGATTTAGGTATTTCTCTAGCTTCGTTTATCCAAACGCCTGTAAGCTCTAATGATAATAGTTTCTTAACATCTTCTGGTCTATCTAATGCTAAAAATATAACTTCTATATCTAAATCATTTTTTAATATTCTATGTGTATAAGGAACAGACCATGCAAAGTTACCCCAGGTATCTTCTGGAAACCAATCTAACCAAGTTTTAATTGTTGTTGTTCGCAGCTGTGGATTTGTATTTCTTATTACTGCCCATCTAGATTTACGTACACCTTGTGGATTTTTTTGTTGTAATAAAGATCTTCTAAATATTTCTATACAACAAGATACTGATTTACCAGAACCTACTGGACCACGTAATCCTCTAAAGAAGTCATCTGACTTCATAAACTCTTTTAGAGTTTGACCATCTGGTTTATATTTAAAATTAATCGACATTAGTTCCTACATTCTCTTTCAGCATCTTATATAAGGTTTCCTCGCCAAAAGCTTCTACTAACTTATCTGCTTCATAGTCAGTAATCATATGTGTAGGATAATGTTTTAAATGTGTTGCTTTAACTATTGTTCGTAATCTTCTACGATCTTTTAAACTTAAACTATTGAGGAACGACATAACTCAGTTTCTACCATAAGTAATACATTTTCTAGTATTTCTTTTTCTGTACCATATTTTTTTATAAAATTTTTTTTATCTAGATGTATTCCTGTATTACCTTGATGGTGTTCATAACATAAAGGGATTACTTCAAAATGACTGGATCTTCTACCCATACCAACATTACCACTTCCATTATTTCTAATATGGTGTAGAGTAGCAGGTGCTTTACATACATAGCAACCAAGTTGAGCTACTCTATCCATATGCTTTCTTTCTGCTTTGGTAGCCATTACTTTTTCTTTTTTTTAGCTGCCATTATCTTTTTTTTTAAAGCAGGAGGAAGTGTCTTTTGTTTTTTTGTTAGACCGCTTCCTTTTGATTTGCTTCCATAGGATTTTTTTCCATACATGGTTCTTTCTCCTTTGTTAATTCATATGTTGATCTACAACCATCTGGTGTTGCTGCACTAGCCATCTGTATTGCTTGTATATCATTATCTGCGGAATATACCAATTCTTTTTTCAAAGTGTCGTTATTCCATATTCTTACTTTATAGTTCATATATCCTCCTAAGTTGAAAGGATCTAACCTATATAAAATAAAAAATATTTGAAACGCACTAACGTCCTTGTTTGTGGTAAGCTTTCCAAGATCTCTTTTTATGCTTATTCATTGAAGACTTTTTTGGTCTACGCCCTATGCTAGTCTTCTTTGGGATTCTTTCATGTACTGCTACATCTTTAAACTTAGCTCTTGCCATATGTACCTTTTAAGACCTTATTGTCTGTTGCACTCGCCTCGTCAGCCAAGGCTGGTGGGTTTCGCCCACCCCCACTAAATCTACCGATTTACTGAGTGGGTGTGCGTACCAACGCCTCACGATAAGTCTATGTTAATCTTTATATCGCCTTGTAGATTATGGGCGATCTTATCTGGGGCTTTTAGACCTACCCTATCGAGAATATCTCGACTTGCCTCTAGCTGTACGTATTCACTTCTAGCTCCAGTCGACAGCTCGATAAGTCTTTTACTCGCACTTACTGCACCAAGTCCTAGAGTTTGTGCAATTCTTTGTTGCATATAACTCTGTACCTTTGGTAAACGTAGTGTGCGAGAAGCACTTACTCTCGCTGCCTCTTTACTTCCTTTGCTTGAATATCCTGCCTTTTCAGCAGCTTCCTTTATACTACAACCAGTTGCTACGATAGTATCAACGAGCTGTCTTTGTTTGTCTGTAAGATCATCTTTCATAACTAATTATATTCTGCCCTTAACTGTACGTAGTTTTAAAAATGCTACGTGTCAAGAACAAATACAGCACTTTAGTTGTTCGTTATACTCACAATACTATATGTGGTTGCCTTCGGCAAAAAGGAATGTCCTCGCCAAATGCAGGAAGCATTTGTCTGTGGGCATACACCCCATACGCATTTCGTACTTTGCATTAACAAAGGTACGAACCAGTCGTAATCACATATGTAATATGTAGATTACTCCTTATGCTATGGGTCCCCCCACACACACGTGATACGCTATCATACCAAGGACTCCCCCTTGCAGGTCGGCTGTTGCCTCAATGCAACAAGATGGACGCACTAGATAGTGTGCGATCCACTTGTCGCATTGCCCTGCGGTAACCCCCTCGGTTGATGTACGCTACCACGTTATGTGGACGTTAGTCTAAACAAGGAGGTTATTATGGACTATGTTAAATACTATGAGCTAATAGTTGACGAAGCTAATAAAAAGCGAGTTAACGAGTTATGTAGCTTGAAAGAAGAAGCTATTATCAAAGGTGATACTACGAAAGTAGTTGAAGTTGATAGTGAGTTAAATACTCTAGTGAAAGGAGGAATATATGTTAGCTAGTGAAGTAAATAGTGCTGATTATTCAGATTCAAGACTAGATGCTATGTCTGATGTCTTAGATTCTGTTGATATCAAAGAAGGTGTTAAGACATTGTTTAGAACAATGATTACACCATTTGCCCAAGAAAAAGATTGGGCTATGATTGCTGAATGGAATGCCAATTCTATTATTGGTTGTTTCGAAAGACATTTGGAACAATGTAATAATTCATTGGATAAGACTATGAAGCTTATGGAAAATGCAATAAGAGAAGATGTCGGTAATGAGATATCTAAGCTTAATGTAGATAAGCTTATATTCAGACGTGATGCTCAGCAGTTGAATATCAATCGAGCAGAAACGATTGTTAATGAACTACACCTTGCATATGAAGTTGCTTTTGAGAAGAAGTTTATTCCCAAAAGTAAACAGGCAGGTGCAGTTAAAGATGTTTCTGATGAGATGAAACAATATAATATAGCTAGGATCAAGGAAGCACTTGGTAAGTAGTTATATACAAAGCCCAGCGTTGTAATAAACGCTGGGTTTTTTTTATCGTTATTGGCATTTTAGAATGGTTCTAAAGTACAAAACGACTTATCGTTCGGCGTTGTAAACCCACTGGCGTTGCTGCCGAAATTCATAAACCTATAAGGAGGAAAAAATGGATAAGAATAAAATATATAAAACAACAGACTATAGTCTATTTAAATATCTAAAAGGTAATAGAGCTATAACTGAACTACACGTAAGAAGACTTGTAGAATCTATTAAAGAAAAAGATTTGCAAGTACCTATTATTGTAGATGAAAAGATGAATGTTGTTGAAGGACAACATAGATTGGAAGCTTATAAAATTGTAGGTAGACCAATATTATACATTGTAAAAGACAATGTTACATTAGAAGATGTACGTAAACTAAATTCGGTAGCACGAAAATGGACACTTACAGAATATCTAATGTCCCATGTTAAACTAGGTAATCACGACTATGAGTTACTAGAATGGTTTCATAGAACTTACGAGTTTGGATTATCAGAATGTATAGCTATGCTTAATGGCAAAGGTTATTGTGCTAGTAAAGAACTGAAAGAGTTCAAAGATGGTAAGTTTACTTTGCAGAATCTAGAGCTAGGTAAGACCTGGGCTAGATCTATAAACAAAGTAGGCGAATACTTTCAATACTATAAGAAAAGATCTTTTGTATTGGCTATGATAGTTCTTATGCAGCACCCTAAATTTAGTTGGAAGACGTTTGAAAAGAAACTTAAAAACTTCTCAGCTAAGTTAAAGAACCAAGGTAGTAGAAATGATTTTATAGTTAATCTAGAAAGATTATATAATCATAATACACCTGCTGATAAGAAGATAAGATTGGAGTTATATGAGTACACAAGAAACTAAAGGAGTAGATATGTTACATAAGATACAGAATTGGTTGATGAATGTTGCTGCCAAATGGATTTGGTTTGCAATTATGTTACCAATAAGAATAGTCTTGGGACTTTGTTTTGCAGTTGCAAAGTATATGCCAAAGACTGTTCAGCTACCATACAAGGTAGTTAAACGTGAAGAAACTGACAAGAAATGGTGGAACTAATATGACATTT
>Ga0310343_10000178_pt1 | contig 28793 bp, 12 predicted proteins | sample HC15DNA2025_MG_FD_203519 | JGI IMG/M metagenome (GOLD analysis project Ga0310343, IMG submission 203519) | Marine microbial communities from station ALOHA, North Pacific Subtropical Gyre - HC15-DNA-20-25_MG | ecosystem: Environmental > Aquatic > Marine > Oceanic | place: Pacific Ocean: North...
TTACTTTGAGCCGTTTTTCCTCTTGTCTGTGAAGTACCTTCTTTCAAAATGAAAATTGGTGCTTGTCCCTGTCCTTGTCCTCCTGAATTCACTTAATCACCTTCGTCTGCGCTATTCTCCCGCGGATAGCCGAAACCTCAATTGATTTTAACGCAACGGTTAATTTGAATATCTTATTTTTGTTGATTCAACCACTGTTCACCATAGTGTTGCCATTGTTCCATAGTCCAACCTTCTGGAAGTCCAGATTCTGGCAAAGGTGGACCATTAGAATTATGTAATGGGGCTTGTGCTTCAACAATAATTGATTCTGGAGGCAATTCCGGAACTATCTTACTTGGTTGGTAAGATTCATCAGCCCCCAGTAAAGTATTTGCAGAGGGGACTGAACGTCCATCTTCGCCTACATTAGACGTTATACCAGAATCATAATTGTATGAAACTTCCTCTTCTTCCTTAGAAAATTCTCTCCATAGAACGAATAACAAACCACCAAGTATGCCTACAAGGACTAAAATTGAAAGTCCGTTAATAATTACCCCTGCTAAGTCTCCTGAAGTTTCTTCGGAGCTTTCTTGATTAAGTGATTCTCTTACCAAATCTACTCTCAAAATTAAAGGAGCAACATCAAGATCTGATTCAACCCAAATTGTAAGATTTACCATATATGTTTCTGTAGGTAATGAAAGCAATGTTGTTCTTGGCACTTCCACTTTAAGCGCAATATTTTCATTATCATTATCCCTAATATTGAAGGCACTAGTGTATTCATCTACCTGAATTCCAAAATAACTTGCTGAAACTTTATCATCGAAGTCAATTCTTATTTCCTGCTCCGTATAATGTTTATTAAATACCTGTAAAATTAAGTCATAGTCGCCATCATCATTCACTGTTAGGACATAAATTTTACCAGGTTCTTCAGAATCTAAATCGGCATCTAAATCTTCTGAAGACAATAATAATTTTATCCACCCCAAATTACCAACAATAAATTTTGCATTTCCTGTAAATTGAACATTTTCATTGACACTACTTTTAGCAGTAACTCCTAAACTAAAATCCCCCTCAGCCAAAGTATCAAAAGTAAATGAAATCGTTACATTAAATGATGCACCAGGTTGAATTAAAGGTGTTTTTTCTCCATCCATCCCAGTAGATTCTACATAAGCATCCATTCCAACCGGAATATCCAATTCAATGACATATTGATCTTCAATATTCCCAGTATTATTTATCTGGAAAGTTATAGACTCTGTTTGTTGGCCTCCTCTGTAACTCTGCTCTCTCAAATCTCGACTTTCAACTTCGACTTTTCTTGTGTCTTGAACTGTAATTGTAAAATATAATTCAGCATTATAATTTTGATCATTTATGGAATTAGCTGTTAAAATCAAAGTATAATCACCGGGAGGTATTCCTTCCGACATCGGTAAAATTAAGTTTACACCGGAGGATTCTGTTCCGTAAGCAGAAAGTGGTTGTGTTTGAGTTGAAGATAAATAAGCCCCTAAAAGCCAAGCATCTCCCAATAATTGCATCTCAAATACCTCTAATGTATTACCAAAATTTGTCAAGGTGACTGGGATAATTTCTTGCACTCCGTCTGCGGGAGTACTAATCGTCTGAGAGTCTGTACTCATTTGTAAATCATATTCAGTCCTTATTTCAACCCCAAGAGGGAAGGTTGCTTGAGTTGAAGTCCCTTCTATTCCATTAACCTGTAGTTCAAGATCAAAAAGTCCAGGGAATGTTTCTAAGGGTGCTGTTAACTCCAATATTAAATCCATAGATTCTCCCTTCGTTAATTCAATTGACTGAAAACCATTAACAGTAGGAATATCAATTCCGAACTGATCTTGATATGAGATTGCTAACCAAGGTAACCATTGCGGCCTATCATTAGGAAAAGCACCTGTTAAAGCAAACTTACCATTTTTATTTCCTGTATTGGTTACTTCTACTTCTACTGTAGATGTCCCACCAGGATTCAATGTAAATGCGGGATTAGAAGCTCCAGATCTTATACGCGCATTATCATGATATCCGACTGAAACCGGGATTGAAGTAAAATAATGCTCCTCTTCGGTGAATGACCCTACAACTGTGATATTAAGTACAGTAATATCGCTTGGATCTGTTACTTCTGCTGCTGGAATAATTGATTGATTAATCCAAAAAGATGCTGTTTCATCTGGAGGAATAATCACAAATACCTGCGAGCCGTAAGTTTGTGACAAACTATGATCTACTCTTGGTTCAAACCAAGTATCATTATTATTTTCACTTATGACGCTCACATGAGCATCCTTATATCCATTATTATGGATTAAACATTCCATCCCTGGAGGATTAGGATCGTCAGGTATTACACTGAATCCTAGGTCAGGATACTGACCCGAAATCAAATCTTTACAATCAACATCCAAAGTAAAACGTGATACATTTTCAATGGCAAAAATTACAAAATCGTCAACATTATATCCTGCTGTTGCACTGGATGAATCACTTTCAAAAATAAACCCTAGATGCCATTCTAGCTTGTTCATTTCTTCATCGGAAACTTTCCAATAAACTTGGGTCCATTGAGTATTAGAATTACTAACGCCTTCAAATTCATGAACTAAGGTCTGAGGAGTACCTCCTCCCGCTTTCCATAATTCTAAACCTACTGTGTCACCTAATCCAATATTTCCCCATACCTGAGTTGAAATATCCAATGAAACAAATTGGTTACCATCTAATTTTGCATTGCACCAAGGCCAAAAATAACTTCCATCATCTGTGTACCAGCCCAGTTCATTACTTCCTCTAACGCCTAGAGGTTGGTTACTGCATCCAGAATTCTGAGTTTCAGTAGGGAAACCCCAGACAAGCCGATCATAGGCATTTCCGGGATAATTATTCCCTGGAGTTGAATGCCGATAATTATCTCTACCAACTATGCCTGTATCTTCTTCTAATTGCCAAGATCCCTTTCCTACAGCACTTGGACCATCAGCACTATCTTTCGAATATTGATAGGCTCGCATTGAAAAATACGATGCTGCTTCATTAGTATCATCGAGTTTATCTCTCCATATTGCGACTGGGACTTCTAATTCCAAAATATTGTTTGACGTATCTGTATCTGTATCAATATTATCGTTAGAAATTGTAACACGAACAGTATATCCTCCGGATAAAACACCATTATTTAATTCGCTATGAGCTGCTTCAGGTGTCCATTTTACAGTTGTAGTATTACGCATCCCCCTGGTCATTACTTCTGTGTAAGTTTCACTCCACTCAAGATATCCGATGGGATGATAAGCTTCAACAAGGACGTATGCGTTAGAAAATTGTCCTAAAGAACCTGCATTTTGAAAGATTGTAACATCAATATCAACTTGAACTCCTCTGATTAAAAAAGTCGTAATTGATTTGTCTGGTTGAGTCCAGTTTTCCATGGGATAAGAAGCATTTCCAAAAGAAATTGATTCAACCAAATAATCAACGGTAACACGTCCGCTTACTTCTGAATTTGAATTGTCAATTTCTAATTCATCAGACAATATTGCTAGAGGACTTGAAACTAGAAATATACCTATTACAAATAGAGTGAGAATACGGCTACTTAAGACTGTCATGTACGCCCCAATAAGAAGCAGGTAAAAAGTTTGATTAGTAAATAATTAATACAATCTCCACAAAAAAATAATATTAACCAAAGGGGCATTTAACATAAAAATTAAACTAAAAAGCAAAAGTGTATAACTAAGCGTGACTTTATGTGGGAACAAAAAATCTATTACCAAGAATCTGGTTAACAATAGTTGCCATTGGTCAAATTGTTCTAACTCCAATAGCAGCATTTACAATTACATATTTATTCGATTTTAACATAAATTTCAATCCTTTTGTGTTCTCAGTAGAAATAAGAGATGAGTTATTTCGTTGGATTATTGGTGCTTCATTTTATTCTGGTTTAACTGCACTAGCGTTAGCATTAATTGTAGGTGGTTTTTCTCCAAATATAATTGTTAAAAAAGGCGGATGGCTTTCAACACTTAAATTATCAAATAAACCGAGAGATGCCGACCTTATTGCTAGAGCAAAATTAAGGCATAAAAATTCGCCATATGGACAAATGATTAAATTAATTTCGGATCAACATGGAGATGGTAAAAGTATTATTGCAATTTTTGGAGGACTTCAATTATTAGCAATTCCATTCCAATTTATCGTTGTAGTAATTCCATGGATAATCTTAATGATAATTCTACCATGGGCTGAAAGTGGACAACTATTAGAGATGGTTATTGTTTGTTATCTTGTTGTTTTAATTATTTCATTAAGGATTTTTCCAAAGATAGCAGAAAGATTCATTACCTTTGCAACATTTGCAAGAAGATGGTTAGTTTCGATGACAAAATTATCAATCTTTTTCCCAATATTAGTATTATGGATGTTAGGTAGAATTGCAACTGTATTAGTTGTTGGCATGCTTGGAAGTAGTATCGATATTACTGCAGAACAGGACCTAATCGTAGGTTTAATGGGCGGAGCTACGGTCCCGCAAAATTCATTCTTGGACTTAATGACTGCTCTATCAGTTCTACCACTTGCCGCATTTACGACCTTAACAGTACTTGGAGGAGCAAATAAGGGATTACCACAATGGCTTAAAGTTGATGATGATTGGATTAGGCCTGATAAACCTGAACCAATTCCAGAAGTTAGGGATTTACTAGACCAATGGTAATCATTTATCTTCTTTTAATGATAATAAGGGCCTACTATCCAATAAAAGTAGTCTCATACTTCCTTTCAACATACCATCTACACGAATTCTTCCAAGATCTGGTCTTGGATAATCTAATAAAACTCGACTACAATTTGTACATCTTACACATTCAACTTCCCATTGAGGATTAATAGATTCACAACAAATTAAGGATTTATTTATATCCATTCCTTCTTCAACTAGAACATCCTTTAACCGACCACTATTTATCAATAAATTCAAATCAAAAATCAATCTTAATGAATATGGATAGTTATATTTTTTACCAGAACTATCAGGCAATAACCTAGAAATTATTGTCCACCCACTAGACAAAAATAATCCAAAACCCAATGCTGAATCTGCCCAGGTAATCATTACCCATCCGAAAATTAAGGATGGTAAGGTAAATAGAATTGACATCCAATATAATCTTCTTAAATTTAAAATCCTAACAAGTAATTCACCAGTTATTGGCATAGGCTCAGGATGTGACGGAAACATTAGGTTTTGAGATTTAGAACGAGTGAAAAATAAAATTGGAACCCTCGGAATAATATGTCCTATAATTCCACCGAGAATTAACCAAATTAATCCGTTCATCAAAGTACTCAAATTAAAACACCCTCATTAGATAAGTTTTTTGAGTACTGCTTCTACTTTATCCATACCTTTGGATATATCCTCTTTTGAAATTGTATATGCGAATCTTAAGTGACCTTCACCTGATTTCCCAAAAGCCGAACCTGGAGAACAAAGTACACCCCCCTTCAGTAATTCTATTGCTAATTCTTCAGAGGTCATTCCCTCAATTGAAACTTTAGGAAACACATAAAATGCACCTTTTGGTACATGGCAAGAAACACCTGGCATTTCATTTAATCTTTGACAAATTAAATCTCTTCTATCTTTAAATTCAAGAGCCATTTGTTCAGGATATTTACTTGCTTTTTGAAATGCTGCTAATACTGCATATTGCATTCCATCGTTTGAACAGGCTGCTAAATAATATTGTAATTTGATAACTTGTGTCATTGCATCAAGATTAGGAGATAAAATATAACCAATCCTCCATCCGGTCATTGCAAATGTTTTAGAAAACGAATTAATTAGTAAAACTCGATCGTAATCAGTTCCGATAAATGATACATGCTCTGCATCGTAAATTATACGATCATAAACTTCATCTGAAATAATCCAAAGGTTATGTTTTATAGCAAAATTTAGTAGTTCATCTCTTTGTTCAATTGAAAGCATTGCCCCTGTAGGATTCGAAGGAAAGTTGTAAAGTATAGCCTTGGTATTCTCATCGACTAACTTTTCTAAATCCTCAATTAATGGAATAAATTCATTTTCAAACAAACAAGGATAATATCTAGCCTCTCCTCCTGTTAAAGTCACATCGGGACCATAAAGTGGGAAATATGGTTCTGGAATTAAAACGTTATTTCCCTCCTCAACTAAAGCCATAAAACAATTGAATAGTGCATTTGTTCCTGACATCGTCATACATACATTATTTTCATCTAAATTAGAATCATAATCCGACCATGATTCGGCTATAACTTTTCTTAATTCAGGTAAACCTGCTGTTGTAGTATACTTATTTCTTCCATCCAACATTGCTTTATGAAATTCCTCAATCGCAATAGGAGGTGGTTGAAAATCTGGTTCACCTAAACCAAATGAAATGACATCGTCTCCTGCCATATCAAACATTTTACGTACACCAGTAGGCTGAATCGAACGTACTCTTTTTGTAAAATCTTCACTCAAAACATACACCCCATAAAACCCGTACGTCTACCCCACATTGTTTTCATTATTGAATCCCTCGTGTCCATAGTTTTGGTAAAAAAAATTATTTCTTACGTATTTTTTTCAAAATCTTCCACAACATCCAATATTTCAGCTTCTAAAATTTGATTTTCAGATAAATTTTCTTTAGTTATTTCTAATTGAATAGACGGTAAATATTCAGGTTGTTTTATTTGGGCCATGAAAAATATTAGTAATATGGCAAATAAAATCATAATTAATAGTATAAATAAAATATTAAAATTTCCACTTGATTCTTCATAATTGCCAGTCCCCTGCACCATTACAATACTGAGTAATGAATATTGTTCCGCTGAATCGCCGCCTCCAACACCTCTAATCTGTAATGTATGATTCTTTTCTGACAATTTACTCGGATCTAAATTTATTGACCAATTAAATGGTAAATTTAAGGAACTATTTATTTCTTCATAGGTGGCTTCAAACCATACTCCACCATCTAAATTATACTCTATTGCTGAAATCTCTCCTTGTTGAGCCCAAGCAATACCATTAATAATGGTAGACGAATTCTGTAAATCTTGTGTAACAGAACTAATATGTAATTGTAAATAAGGAGAGTAACTTTCTATTGGAATACCAGAATTTTGTAAATCTAAAGATAATTTCACTGCTTCATACGCATCAACCATACCCCAACCGAAATCCTCATTCCAAAAAGGATCAATACTAGTATCGAATGGTTCTCCTCTCCTTTCAGCAGTTTGTTTTAAGATTTCTTTAATTTGAAATGGATTTAATTCTGGGTTTGCTTCCATCATTAATGCAATAACCCCAGTTACAGCAGGAGTTGCATAAGAGGTACCACTACCTCTTCCTGTGTAAGTATTATCTGAAGCATCATCAATAATATTAGAGCACCCGCCACTAGTCACACAACCTTCTGCCTGGATGATATTAGACCCCGGCGCACTAACTTCTGGTTTAAATTCGTCCAGAGGGTTATTATTCCCATTATCCCTTCTTGGACCCCTACTAGAATATCCTGCAATAGTATCATCTTCCCTTTCAATCGTATTTTGATCATCGGTAGCACCAACCGTGATTGATAAACTACTGGAACCCATTCCAGACAATCCATCATTATCAGGACCATCATTTCCTGCAGCAACGCTGACTGTAACTCCTTCCTCCATAGCAACATCTAGTAGACGACTGAACATATCTTCACCATCACTTCCTCCATTTTCATGACTAGTAATCCCCCAAGATAAAGAAATAATATCAATCCCGTGCAATGATTCATCGACACCTGGCCAAGCTGTATCTTTATTATCTATAATCCATTGAATTCCATTCATTGCAGATTCATAAAAATCCTGAGATATCACATAATTTTCAAAAGGTCCTGCACCTACATCTGTACCAATTCTAACATCTACTAAAGATGCATCTGGTGCAGATCCATAAAAATCACTTTGTGAACCATCCGCTTCAACTCCTGTTGCTGCTGCCATCCCCATACATGCGGTTCCATGCTGATTGCCATCATCAGGATCAAATGAACCATCAGTTTCTCTTCCACCTGCTAAAGCACAAGAATGGAAGTCTGTATGCATGTAACAGACAGCATCATATCCAGCAACAAATTTTCCAGACAACCCAGGATGTTCATTATCTACTCCTGTATCTGTCAAAGCTATATTTACACCCTTGCCACTGACTCCAAAATCCCATGCTCCATTTGGATATACACTAGAATTTTTAGCTTTAACTGCTGGTGTTTGAATATCCCCATAAAATACTACCTCACCATAACGTTCCACCATTACTACCCCATCTAAGTTAGAAAGTTGAATAATATCAGTTGAATTAACATAACCAATTAATAATGCATTAACTTCTGGAACTTCAAGATTAACAGAATAACCTAATTCGATAATTGAATTAATATCTTCAATAGTAGGCTCATGATTGTATGATATTCCCACCTTTACGGGCTCAGAAACAGATTCTAATGAATCATGAATCCCATTCCTATTTTCATCTAAACTCGTAATTAACCACCAATCTGTTTCTTGGTATTTTTCATTTGGAATTTGTTCTGGAATTTCAAATGTGTATCCCTCTTGAATAATTTGCCAATCTGGAACCTCAGAATTTACAGGTATAGCAGCAGCCAAAGAAGGTACTATCAAAATAAATAAAATATTGAGTGCAACAATACTGCGTCCCATGAAGATTATCCGAGTGTTTCAAGACTTCAAATTGACGGGTAGATGATGAGACTAGTTATACATCGTTATAAGACCGTAATCCTGCGACATAAATGGGCGCATAGTGTAGTGGATATCACGCTGGCCTTCTAAGCCGGCAACCGGGGTTCGAATCCCCGTGTGCCCGTTTACACCAAAAATTATTCATAATTGTGTAAATTATTGAGTGAGCAAACTCATATACAGGAAGTAAGTCGGGCACCCGTTACCATGAAGAGAGGTTCTCGTGCTTGGAAGAAAACTGGGAATCAAAGATGGAAATGGCGTAAAAAGAAACTAAGGCGTCGAAAAAGAGCAAGAAGAGAAGCTAAAGTTTGAATTTTGCCATTTTATAATTTTTATTTTTTAAATTTTCAGCGTTGTGTTGATAAGCCTAGAGCGATTCGCATGGTTACCAATGGGGGTATAGTATAACCTGGTAGTATCGCGGGCTCCAGTTGCACGGGATTCAAACAGGAATGAAGACAGGAGGAAAGCTGCTTTGCTGATGACCAACTGGAGCGCTGACTTGTTTGAAGACTGATACGTAGAAGATATCCGCTGGTCTGGGTTCAAATCCCAGTGCCCCCACCATTAACTAAAAGAAATCATTACATCGTGGACACTTTTTAGGTCTGATAAATGTATTCCGAGTCCAAATAAAATTACAATTTTTACATTCCCAACTCAGTACATCTGTTGTTGAAATAACTATGGCTTGTAAATACTTCAAAACTAAAGATTCAGATAATGAAGGTGGAGGAGCAATTTCATTAGTCAATTTATCGTGCCGAGAACTGTGTTCAAACATTCCAGATGCGTGTAAAATTTCGTGTACTAAAGTATGGTTGTAAAGTTTTTCATCATCGACCAAAATTGGGTGTAAGCCAATTTTTATTTTACCCAATGGTAAATTCAAACGTTTTTTACGGAAAATTTCATTATAATCACCTGAAAAAATTGTAACTCCTAAACGATCATCACTAGGTAACAACCAATCTAATTCAATATTTTCAAAAAGATTAGATAAATTTGGGATTTCTTCACCAGCTAATTTTTCAATATTTGATTTTAATTCTATCGAAATTCGTGGTTTTTCGTCTGGAACGGGAATATCTTTCAAGTAATTAGAAAATTTATTTTGATCAATATTATTCGAGTTAGTCATCAATTCAGCCCCGTATCAATCCTTTTCCAATTTCCATCATCATCTATATCCCAATAAGAAAGGTTTTGATTCCTATCATAATACCATCCCGTTTTTCCTTGAATTGTACCCTCTGCAGCCAACAGTACTCCATTATTTTCTGCAAATGATTCTGCCGAATTTATTTGAATTTCTTCAGATTTCAATACTTGTTGTATTGAATCTATATCAGTACTCTTACTCTCTTGATTTGTGGGAACTAATTCTAAATTATTATTTTTCAAATTTTCCTCAAAATTAAGTTCTAATTCTTCTTGATTATTCTTTTCATTATTTAGTTCATTTAAAATTAAATCATTATCTTCAAACATCATTTCAGGATTAATGGAAGGTGAATTAGTAAATTCATCTATCAACATATTTTCACGTTTTTTATAGAAAATAATGCTTATCATTACTATTAAGATAAATAATAACAAAATTATATTAAGATTTGAACCAATTTTTGTAGCATGTTGTAAACCTGAATAATCTTCACTTGATAATATGAAAGTTTTACTATCCTCATAATAATTACCTGCATCATCTACAGCCCAAGCTGAAAAAATCCAAGTCCCTTCTTTTGAATTTTTAGAGATTTCTAGAATTGCTTGGAATGTTTCATTATTAGTAGTTCCAAAGATTCTATCTTCTTCCAAACCTCCATAATATGCAATTAAAGTCCATTCAACTATATCATCTCCAGAAAATGTTGCCATCGCGTTTAAGTTACATTCGGGGAGTTTATTGCCATCAAAAATTGTTGGTATAGGTCTTTCAGAGCATTTTCCCGAAATCAAATCTATCGAAACATCTGGAGAGATTGTATCATATACAATTTCAAGATTGATTTCTACTTCATTACCCGCTTCATCAACTGAAAAAATAAGTATCTCTTTTTCACCTTCAAAACCACTTAAAGGTAAAGTAACTAAATACCTACCAATTGAATTACATTCTACTTCTGAAAAATCATTTTGTAAACGCGCATTTACCATGAGCCCTGACTCACAGTCTCCAGTAATATCAATAAATTCTTTAGAGGTTGTAAAATTATTCAATGAAATATCCGTATTCAATTTAGGTTGTTCTGTGTCAAGAATTACTGATAATTCATGTATCACATATCCATCTAACGTTGATACATAAACTCTTAAATTATTAATTCCTTCATCTAAATTAAAATTAATTGTTGTAAATTCATCAAATGGGGTTTCTTGTTGTTGAACTACCCAATTATTACCATATAACCTAGACCAACTCACGGTTTGATTAGGTCCAGAGTTTACTTCTGCACTTACCTCTCCATCATTTATCATTGTTCCATCCCAAGGAGCATATACATCTGTTAGATAAACATCCGGAGAAAGATATGATTCAATACATTCTTCAGCAAAATTTTGTGCTTGATCAATAGCAAAAATACAGAATTCATGGGTTCCAGTTCTTGATAATTGCAAATCCCATTCTTGTAATCCAAAACCATCAATCTCAGTAATGAAATTACCATTATGGTATAGATATTGATTAGAGTTTTCATCCACATCCCAAGAAATCATAATCAGGTGATGTTCAAAATTACTCTCAATTTTACTTGGAGTAATCCAATCTATAGAGGGAGATTTTGTATCTAAATCAAGACCAATCGAAACAGAATTCCAATTACCGGCCCAATCTCTAGCATTAAGTTCAAAAATTAAATCGCCATCTTCAAAATCAGAAAGATCAACATTAACACTAAATCTCCAACCTTGCGAATCAGAACTAGTTTGATTAACCCTTAAATCGCAATCTGCCAAAATATTACCAATAATTGGATTACTAAACACCAATTCACCTAAACATGCCGTAGAACTATGCTCTACCCAACCAGTAATTGTTATTTCAGAAATATTTTGGGGAGTTGAAGGTAAAGGGAATAATGAAATTGCAGGTAAAATAGTATCTCTAGTAATTATTAATGGCAATTCACCCCAATTACCTGCCCTATCTATTGCTTTAATCATTAATTCATTTTCTCCTTCTAATAAATCAAAGGTAGTCCAAAATTCAATACCTGGCCATGGCTCCATTATTCCATTAATCATTAAATATGAAAATTCATTAGTTTCAAAAATCAAATCTAATTGAGTTAAATTTGTTAGATTAGAATATGGTAAATCAAGAGCGCTAAGCTCAGGGTTTGTATGATCATGTACTAGCCAAGCATTTGTTTGATTTTTTAATCCATGTACATCAACGATACTTGCTTGAAAAATATGTTGTCCTTCAATTGGGTCTTGACTGAAATTCAACCATGCTTCTCTAATTATTCCTCCATTATCTGGAAATTGATCATTATTGTATATAGCTAAGATTTCACTACTCCCTAAAGGCTTATCATAAACCCTTACATCATCTATTAATCCTGCAAAATATGAGTTGCCCGCCCTGTTTACACCCAATTTGTAAAGTTTGAAATTATTAGCATCAACTGAATCTATAGAAGCAGTATTAGCGAGCAATCCATTGTAATATAACCTTAATGTTGAAGTAGATGGGATATTCGATTTACTTCCTGAAATTGTTGCAGCTAAATGAACCCAAGAATTATCATTAACAGGCCCTAAATCATATCTTGAATCAGTATAAAATTGATAATTTCCGGGGTTATTACCATCAACCATAAATTGAAATGAGCGATTATTTCCACCAGAATTATCTATTGCGAAAATACTAGAAAAATCAGATTGTCCCAATGATGAAGCTTTTACCCACAAAGATACTGTGAAATCACCGCTCCATTCCTCATTTGAATTTAGATCATAAATTGCAAAGTCGTCTATTCCGTCAAAATTATGACAATATGCCCTTCGACACATTTCCCAACTAGTGCCATTTGTACCGTTTAAATTTAAATCATAGCCGCTAATTAAATCACTAATTTCAGTTCCATTGGCCTCATCAAGAGGCCACCATGAAACTAAATCGCTCTGTCTAATTGGAACTCCTGATCCGTGAAATAGAGAACCTTGTGGAACATATTGTTTAGTAAAGATGTCACTCTCCCACTTTAATTCCAATCCTGCCCATCCAAAGTTTTCAAAGAATTCCAATCTTAAACTATGATAACCAGGTTCTAAGTAAATAGTACCCGATTCTTCTCTAATTGCATGTGTACCAATATTTTCAACAACTATTTGATTATTTATCCAAAGTTTTGAACCATCATCAGAATTAACATAAAATGTATAATTCCCTGCAATATCGATTCTTACATATCCCGTATGTCTAGAAGAAAACTCATCTGCAAATGATGAACTTAACCCTGGCCAAGGCTGATTATTTGAATTAGAATAATTTATCATTGGATCTATACGAGTGAAATCTGGTATTCTTCCATTTAGATCTGGCATTCCACTTGTATTCACAGCTAATCCTGCATTATCGAAGAATTCAGCCATTAAGCCAGAATTAAACCCATTTGTAGACATTGAACCACTAGGCCCTAACCCCGTAGGAGTAGATCCAGATTGTTGTAATACCACTTTATCAATAATAACACCATCTTCCCTCATCCAAATATTAAATGTATGTCTGCCAGGACTTTGAATATCAAAAGTAATCAGATTTCCTGCAGCTTCATCTTCCCATTCCCATGATGAACCAGAAGAAACACCTACATCTCCGTAAGTCAGGGGAATCCCGTTTAAACCGACATGTAATGAATCATCATTTCCATTTTGACCTAACATTCTCACATATACATAATAAGTTCCAGGAGTGATGAAATCAATTTCATAATCCAATCTTGGCCCGTCTGTAGAATCGAATGTATTCACGCCATTATTAGGTTTTGACTCTAAATATCCTCTTCCGCTATAACCTGAAATTGTTTTTTCTTCTGACCAATATGTATTCAACGCAGTACCACTACCAATTGTAGAATTTGAAAAATCCTCTGCTTCAAAAACCACTACACCTGAATATTCCGTTAATACTGAAAGATTAGAATCTTCAATTTGAAGCCCTAACCATGTATTTGTGAGATCTTTCCATTCACCCTCAACTCCAATTCCTTCGAAAGTGAAATCATGCCATTGATTTAATTCCCAATCTGTCCAATTAGTTACTCCATTAGCACTAATAGAACCATTAAAATTCAAATTATCTAAAGAAAAGCCGCCCCCTCTATCTAGTAAGTGCAAACTTACAGGACTTGACCTATTTCTAAATTCACCATTTTGGATTTGTAAAAATTCTATTTCTGTAGGCCACTCATTTAACTCGTAGTGATAAGGAATTTCTACGATACCAGAATCTCCTTCAAGTACTAATTCTAGAATTCCCTTCCAAACTCCTTGTTCTGAGGGAGTATTTGCGGTCAAATTTAGATTTATTACATCTTTAGGAACCAAACCTCCTAAACGAACACTACCATTTGGAAATGATTGATTGATTTGTGATTCATTCAATTGTAAAACATCTTCTACGGTTAAATCATCACCCTTTAGTACTTCAACTTCGATCCAAAAAGTGGTATTAACCGCTGGAACATCATATCCATGAACAACTACATACCAATTCCCGCTTTCAGGATTTTCAATTAATATATTCTCCTTGCTAGATCCAGTCCCCGAGGATGCTTGTTGTTCAGAGTTCCAATCTATAATACCATTTTCGTTACTGTCTCTATAGACTGCAAGATCTAAATCATCACCAAACATATTTGAATCTATATTAATTTTTAACTCCTGAGCATCAACAATATTTATTTGTCTAATATAACTACTTGAAGACCAATCCCCTGGAATATCTTGATTAACAGTTTCGTTTAATAAATTAAGAGGTTGTATCCATCCTAAAGCCCTAACTTCTTGAATATTCAAATCATGAGTACTACCAATCTGAATTTGTTCTTTGAAGTCCCCTAAGGCCCAATCATCAACAACCCTTTGTAAGGGCGCACCCAAACTATCAACATAAGAAAATGTGATATTCACTGGATTTTCATTAGTGCCTACTCCATGAAATGTTGAATGCAATAATAATTGCTTTATTCCGCTCGATGCTTCTGCTTGTAATAATTCTCTACTTTCGCCAGTATATGTATTCCAATTCCATTTCCCTGACCCTTGATAATCATTTACAGAACTAGACTCCAAACTAAAATGTACAGGTCCATAAGCCAAGGGATCTTCACTAAAGTAAGGATGTGTTTGCTCGCTCAACAGATGTGCATCTATATCCGTCCAAATATTATCATCCCAGTCAACATCAATCAGAATATTACCATTAGAAAGATTAGATGGCCAATTTAAGCTAATAGATTTCCAGTCTCCTGATTCTTCTCTCCACCCCCAACCTTGACCTCCCTGTAGCCAAGTTGAACTATACAATGTTTGATTTTCTGTGACATCATCTAAATCTTTTGAAAATAATTTAGTAGGTCCATCCATAGCAACATTTACGATTATTGGCAGAGGCCAAGAATGAGAATTATTAGACCCGTTATTTGAAGAAATCATTAAAGCTTGTTGATGCAATCCTGGATATGCATCTAAAGGAACATCTAAATTAATTGTTATAGTTTCTTCATTTCCAGGTAATACATTTACATCTGGAATATTTTGTATCCATGTATTTGAAGAATATCCAAATGTCGTAATATCTATTTCCATTTTTACTGAATCAATACTGCTAGTTCTAACATCTTCTAACCATACTCCAACCAAGATTCCAGAATCTGAATGATCTAAGGGCATTCCCATCCTTGCTTCTGTTTGAGGAGATACATGACCCGTTTGTGTAACCATTGTATATTCTGAACTAGACTCCCATTCACCATCATCTACTTGACCATCTCCATCTAAATCATCCCAATAGATCCCATCTCCATCTGCATCAGTCCACCTAAGAATCTTAATTATCGGTTTATTTTCTTCATTTTTATTTTGATCATAATCAAATGCTGAACCATTCAAAGCGGCTCTAGCACGAACAAGAATTGTATCATTATGTAATGTTATATTTTGATCGTTTTCTAAATGTACAGGTATTACCAAATCAGGCCTTGAACCTTGATGACCATCCCATCCATTAGAACTACTAGCATTCCAAATTATCTTATTGTGGGACAAGGGTTCAATAACTACAGGCTCGAATAAAAAATCTATAGAAGAGGTCCCAGTATTATTTAAGGTAATATTAATACTGTCACTTTGACCTGGTAATAATACATTCATATTTGCATCTCTATTATGTCCATATAACTCACCAGCCATCCAATATGCAGGCTCAACCCAAAATGTAGATTCATTTTCAGAAAGTATAGTTTTAACCGCTCTTTCAGCATTAAACCAACCTGCTCCTTGTACAAATGGGTCATATCCTCTATCATCTGCAGTAGACATGATTAAATTTCTAATTTCTAAACTGTTGGGCCATTCTCCATGTTTTTCGAACCATGCTTGTGTTGTAAGAGCAGTTAAACCTGCTGCTACAGGTGTTGCTAAACTTGTTCCCGCCCAAGTAGAGTAAGCATTATTTGCATTATCTTTCTGATTAAGAGTTGTATCTCCTGTTGCAGACCAACCTACTGCAACAATATCTGGATCCATTCTTCCGAGAGCGTTAGGTCCCCTATCAGTCCACATTACTGACTGACCCCAATTATCTCCACCTTTACTACTAAAGGCACCTACTGTGATTATTCCCGAACTTGCTCCAGGGGTAGCTACAGTCCCATAACCATGCCCTCCATTTCCTGCAGCAGCAAGATAGGTTGTTTTATTTGCATGAACCCTAGTCATCCAATCAAGATACAAAGCAGTCCCATCTGCCCCACCTTCAGGGGGCCTCCAACCAAATGAGAACGATGCTATTTGTGATTCGTCCCCTGAAGTCAAATTTCCATCATATCCTTCTGCAGCAAAACGGAATACATCAAGCATTGAACCGCCTGCATAAATATTGGCAATAGCAATTAATTCAGAATCTGGAGCCATTCCCATAACTGCCCCATCTCCTACAACTCCTTGTGCTGCTACAGCTGAAGCACAAAGCGTGCCATGATTTCCTGCTGGGCCTGTATGTACATTTAACATAAACAAAGTGAGATTACCATTACCAGGTATTCTATCTTGTAATCCTGCTCTTGATGTATAAGTTGGCCCGTAAGGCACTGAATTTATACCATCAGAAATCCAATATATCATCCCAGCAGATTGATCCCATAAGCCGTCATCATCTAGATCTCTGCCTGCGGTTTCAAAATTTTTCCTCATAGGGGATTCGTCACTAAAATCACCATCTCTATTCGTATCAACATAAACTACATCATAAAAACCTGAAATTGTTTCATCTACAACTAAAATATCAATTTCACCACCTGCCAATGATTGTAGAACTGGGTCAGGATGTAAACCTAAATGATATTCCCCTGAAATTGAAGGACTGATTCCTAAAATGGAAAGATTTGAATCATCTAATTTTCCATCTCCATCTAAATCACTCTCAATAGTTGAAGTATCTGCATACCAAGAGGATGAGTCATTAGGATAGGTATTTCCGTCTTTTTGCCATTTTTCCATAGAACGTGGATCAAATACAATTGGCCATCCATTCCAAGGACTATTTGTATCATTAACTCTTGCTTGAGTTCCATCAAGGTCTGGATGAGCAAAATCAATTCCTGAATCTGCAACAGCAACTTTAATTCCTTTACCACTAATGTTAAGATCCCAAGAATCCGTAGCACCATGTAATTCTCCAGAAACTACTGAAAAATCCCCAGGTTCTTCTAAAGCAATTGGTTCAGGAGTTCCAGGATCAGGCATTACCATCAATACTCCTGGAATTGTCTCTAATTTTCCAACAATCCAACCAGGAAGAGTCATATAGCGGTGTTGTAATCCAACGTCTGGAATAATATGTTCTGAAAATTTTTCACCTTTTCTCAGACTTTCTTGTTCTATTAAGAACCCATGTGTTTCTTGCCAACTTGATAATGATCTCAAATCAGTTGTAATAACTACTAATTCAACTAAACTTTCACCTTTAGTGGTGTAATAATCTAAATTAGGAAGGAATACTACATCATGTTCTAATAATTCTTCGATAAAATCTATTTCGCTATCAAAATTAACTTTTGAATTATTTGTATCAGATTCTAGATTTGAAAATAAAGTTCCAAAAATTGAATTAAGCATCAAAAAAACTAGTAAAAAAGATATATGAATTTGAGTCCTACTAGAACTCAATCTATCGTACATGAGTTCTCGACTAGTTATTAGGTTATAACACATCAGAGATTATGTCTAATAATTTTATATCAATTCTGAATGCGAGTAGGTATTAATGGGCGCGTAGATCAGCTTGGAAGATCGCTACCTTGGCATGGTAGAGGCCGCGAGTTCAAATCTCGCCGCGTCCACTTTTAGAGAATATTTAGGAAATACATATGCTAATATTATCAGTTGTAACAAACAGCCCCCTCTTATGAGAAAGACTCGTATTATCGGAACAATTGGGCCGGCAAGTGATAATGAAGATACTCTTGAAGCATTGGTTGATGCTGGATTAAATATTGCAAGACTAAATTATAGTCATGGAGATCTAGAACAAAAAACAGAATTAATTCAAAAATTAAGAAACGTTGAGTTCAAATTTGGAAAGCCACTAGGCATATTAGCTGATTTACCTGGTCCAAAATTAAGATTAGGGACATTTTCAAAATCTATAAAGTTATCAAAAAATGACATTATTAATTTATACTGTGGTAAGGAAAAATTAAGTGAAGATGTTGAATTAATCCAGAAATCTGAAGATTATGACATTTACAATATTCCTGTAAGTTATGGTGGTTTATCTGAAGATTTAAATGACGATGATGCAATTCTAATTGCTGATGGTACTGTACGTCTAGTAGTAGAGTCATCTCCGAATAAAACAGATAGCATAGTAAATTGTAAAGTAATTGAACCTGGTATTATTTCTAGTAGAAAAGGAGTAAATGTACCGGGAACTATGGTCAGTTTACCTTCAGTTGGAGAGAAGGATCTTGTATCAATTAAACATGCATTAGAGAATAATGTTGATTTTATTGCAGTATCTTATGTTAGAAATGCTAAAGATTTACAACCTGCTGTTGATGCAATTAAAAAGGTGGGGAAATTCACCCCAATTATTGCTAAGATTGAACATCCAGCAGCAATAGAAAACCTGGAAGAAATTCTTAATTTATGTAGCGGAATCATGGTTGCCAGAGGCGATTTAGGAGTAGAAATTCCGTATGAAGAAGTTCCATTAGTACAAGAGAATTTAATCGCAAAAACTCTTGAAAGAGGTTTGCCCGTGATTGTAGCTACACAAGTACTTGAATCAATGACAAATAGTCCTGTTCCAACTAGAGCAGAAGTTACAGACATAGCTAACTCCATTAGACAAGGAACTAGTGCACTAATGCTCTCTGGTGAAACTGCTAGTGGAAAATATCCGCTTGAAGCTGTTCAAACAATGAGCAAAGTTTGCGCACATGTAGAACAAGGTTTGGAAACAATGCCTTCATCTCCTGCACTTGCAAAATACAGAGCTACTCGAGCAGTTGCGCATGCAGGTGTTACCTTGAGTCAAGAAGAAAATGTAACTAGATTATTGGTCGCTAGTCAAAATGGAAATGCTGCAAGATTAGTTTCGGCATATCGACCAAAATGTCCAATTACAGTATTTACCAATAAGATTGAAACAATGAGAAAAAATACCATCTTATGGGGTGTTGAATCAATAATGGTTGACGAAGAAGAAAGAAGTCGAAGCACAATACTAAATGCAATAAAAGTATTATTTGATGATGGGAAAATACAACCGGAAGACGTTTTAGTTTCAGTAAGTGGATCTCCTAGAGCGATTTCAGGCCCTACAAATACAGTTCGTATTTTCAAATTAGACTCAGAAGGTAACGTAATAATTGATGAATAATTTTAAATTTTCTGTAATTTAACTTCCGTTATCATTTCAAACCTATACGTGATGGGATGTGCGATAGCATGAGCGTTAATGGAGAAGATGAAAAAGAAATAAATTACATTCTTACTGAAGAATTGAGATTATTACTTAAACAAAAATTACCAATTGTTGCTAATGTTTGTTTGGTTCTTTTCATAGGTGGATTTGTACTTCAATCATTAGCTCCAGTACTACAACCATTTGCAATGGCAGTCTTGGTTTATCTGATTTTAAGACCTGGTGCATTATACCTGATGAGAGAATTTAAAATGCGAGAAGGGTGGTCATATTTCTTTGTATTATTGATGTTCGTAAATTTATTAATTGGGGTATTTATTGCGATTGCATATAATGTTCAAGTATATATGGAAAATGGAGGAATAGAAACTCTTGAAGAAAATTATTCCGAACTATACATCTCATTAAATAATACTGGGCTCAATGTTAGTGGTCTTGAAGACCCGTTTAATTCCATAGGGGCTGAACAAGGTGCAGGATTTATCGGTACTCTGAGTGGTTATGCCTTCAGTTCAATTACAATGATTCTATTCTTGGTTTTTATAATCTATGAAATGCCGTACCTCGAAGGTAGAATTGCTAGAGCATTCCCGGGAGATAAAGCGAAAGGAATTTCAAAAGTCACTAGAAAAATTGAAGCAAGTGTTAACGCTTACTTGGTAACAAAAACAAATGTTAGTTTAGGTACTGGAATTTGTACAAGTTTAATCTGTTTACTTTTGGGAGTTCCACTTTGGTTTGTATGGGGTATCTTAGCATTCTTATTCAATTATATTCCATACATTGGTTCAATTATTGCATCAATGCCTGCTATTGTATTAGGCTATCTTGCTATTCAAGACCCTCTGTTTGGTTTACTTGCATGGGATGATTTAGGAGGTCAATGGGTTGCTGGAACAGTAGTATTGGTTGTAATCATATTTAATCAACAACTTTGGGGTGCTGTAATTGAAACAAAATGGACGGGTAATCAGTTAGATGTAAGCCCTGTATTATTATTATTGACTTTTGCATATGGAGGTTTTGTTTGGGGACCTATTGGAATGATACTTTCTGCACCAATTACCGTTATTGCAAAAATAATTCTTGAAAATATCGAACCTACTAGACCAATTGCAATTTTAATGCAGGAAAAAGTACGTAGTTTGAGAGAATTATATGCTGAAGCATATAACGATGGTAAAATGGATAAAGCCGAAACTGGAACGATCTCTTTGATGTGTTCAGATATGGGAATTAATGAAAATGAAGCAATATTAGTTGCTGCTAGGGCAGCATTTGATAGTGCTGCTAAAAATGAAAGAGTATATCCCAATGATGTTGAAATGAAAATGATTGCAAAAGCATGTAAAATACTTAATTTATCAAAACAAGAACAAGAAGAAGTTTTATCAGTATTAGACGATGGAATAATAACCATAACTGAAGCTGAAATGTTAGATAATATATTCTCTGGTCAAATTGAAGGTTTTGATATTGAAGAAGAATAATCAATAAAAGATTGAATCATTATCTCCAATACGAGATTTCTTTTTGAAACCTGGCGGTGGTGTTCTTTTTGTTGGTCCTCTGGAAGAAGGTCTTCGAGGACCTCCAATTCTTCTATCATCGTTTTCACTTGATTCAAAAACCATCTCGTTACCTTTTGCCTGAATTACACTTGAAGACATATTCTTTATCCCATCATATTTTTGTCTTTTCTTAACATGATTTTTGTTAATCATAGAAAGTATAGTAGATTTTGAAACCTGTCCTCTCCCTTCAATTCCACTTGATTCCCCACCAAGAGATTCTTCAAGTTTTTTCTTTCTTTTTTTGTTAGAACCTCTTCCTAAATTTAATCCAGGTAACCATTTATCCCTTTTTCCTACCAAAGGATCAACCCATAAAGGATAGCCTAAATCAATGGGTATTTCACCAATTGGAATAATAATTCCACTTAATATCAAATGAGTTCCAACAGGTAAATCATTATACTTCACCATTGCTCTTTTGCTTCTTAAACGTGACGAGTAATCCCTACACAAGGGCATATCTCTATGTCTTACCACCTGACGTTTATTTCCAGCTCTAGCCCATAACCCAATTGCGCCAATTACCAAAGGTATTCCTAAGGCACCTTCCATATAAATCACTAAAGAACCTGCTAAAATCATACAGATGAATAAAGCATTTGATACTGCAAATGCACCCCTAACTACAGGCCACATATTTTTCTTTAATGCTGGCCCCATAGTAATCCAAGCGTTTGAAGCCAATGCTTCATCTTGCCCTCTACGTCCTAATTTCAAAGCTGCAACAGCATTTGTAGGCATATTATTAACAATTCTAGACCATTCTAATCTACTCATTTTCTTAGAATCTGTTGCTACAGTTACTTCAATCAAACCATCCATTCTTCTATCAACTAAATGAGATGCCTCTTGACCTAAAGTTCTCAAAACTTCACATAAACCTGCAACATAAGGATCTTCAGACTCAGATTTGCTTAATTCACGATGTATCTGCATAGCATCATCGATATTACCCAGATCAATTAGACATAATGCTTCTGCAACAAACCATCTTGCTCCTAACATATCGGGCATCATTGTTTGCACTTCTCTAATCTTAGCCAATGCATCTTCACTCCTACCGCTTAAACGTAATCTTGCAACATCACCAAGTAAGCCCCTCCTATCAACAATATTGTCAATTCTTGGTTTATTAGATGGCCAAGCCATTAACATTGGAAACCTTGAAACTAAATCTTCTAATCTACGCCCTCCAGGGGTTAATTGTAACATTTCATCAACTTCAAATTTTCTTAATTTCCCTTTCATGGCAAATAATGAAGCCACCCACCTTAATTGGTCAGATTCAGCTTCATCTACAGGGAGATCATCCAACCTAATCTTAGCCTCTAACAAATCTCTATTAGCAAGTGCGGCTGCTGCTAATAATTTTCTACACATTAAATCATCACCTTCTTTCTGAGCAAGAAGGTTTACTGCATAGTCTTCCGCCCTCTGCCAGTCACCACGACTAGCTGCAAAAAGCATCTCAGTTCTGGCGTGTAACTCTCTATCTCTAGAACTATCACTACGATCTAATCTCTTGAGAACAGAAACTAAATCACTTAATCTGTCTGATTTCAATAATGATAATGCATCCTCTCCCGGTTTAGTTCTCGATAATAATTTAGCCATTTCTCTTTTATCTTCTATAATTATTGGTCCGCCTCGATCTTCAATTGCAGATAAATCAAAAATTGCCCTCTTCATCTTAAACCACTTTGGTAACGAAATAAACCAAAAGGGTATGAAAAGTGCTTGTCCTGCCGCATTTATTGCGAATGTCAATTGTTCAACAACCAGGGGGTCTAACACACCACACGCCTCTGCATGTAGAGATGTACCTCGACCTTTTGGAGAAAAATCACCAACAATAGAATCTAAGTTATCAGTACACATTTGTGCATTTGGTAATACATCTGGAAATCTTCCAAAAATAGCCATTACTAACATTAACACAGTATATCCAGTAAATGCAGAAAAACAAAATGAAACTAAAAGACCCCTATGAGATGATTCAGCCCTCAATGCCCGACCGTCTGCAATCACAACTCCTCCTATTCCGCCAATTGTACCTAACCCAATAAATTGCATTCTAACCATTTCGTAAACGAATGCTAATCCTATGATTGTAACATTTAAGATAAGGAATAAAACGGTCAATTGTGACAAAAATTTTGCAACATAAACATCTGGGACTTGAGAAAATAATTCTATTGAAACATAACCAATCAAACCTCCTTTTTGAGATAAAGACATTGTTTCAATTTCAGGATAGACTAAAAGTGATTGTGCAGAATGAACGAATAAATCCTCAGGTAGAAATTCGTTGAGATAAATGTCATAGAGATAAGAAGATACACCATTTAATGCGGTAATTGGCATTAAAATGATATTGACCAAAATAAATAATGCTAATAATCTTGCAAAAAATCTAGGTGGATGAGGGTTCAAAGCTGATGCTTGACCTTTCGCTCTTTTCCATTTCTGTTGTACCAAACCATTCCATGAAGAACCCATGACCCTACCATAAACTAATATTGAGGGAAACAAGAATAAAACTAAAGTCCAGGCTCTACTTTCTTCGGGCGTCAAATTTAATGTTCGAGTTAAATATACCCAAAAACCCAAAGAAAGTGCGAACATCATTATAGTGACAACAATGATCAAAATTCTTCTATTCTTTTTATAATCTATTAGATCTGCTTTTCTAGAGGATAATGTCTTTGTAAATTGGCCTATTAATGAAGAAACAGGAGAAATCAAAACGGGAATTGCAAGTAAAAACATAATTAATACAAGTACGTACAATGAATATTCTTCGGGCTGAAATGCAATTTCACCTGCTAAAATCATTAATCCAGTTACCGCCATTCTGTATTGCATAACACCGAAAATTGCGCCATCTTCTCCAAGTAATTTTCTTGATTGTTTGAAAGTTTCCGTAATCCTATGAACCTCATAAATCCCATCATCTGTATAAAAAGCAATTTGTACTTTTCTCAATGCGAACGGGACCCAGAATCTAAAAATGATAAATGATAGAACTATACCAAAAAATACTGGAATTAAATCAGTCATAATAAATTCAGAACGGATATCTGCTACTGCCATTAATATACCCGAAAACATCTTAGCACTACAAACCTTCTATCGATTTTTAAAGAAAAATATTCAAAATATATCGGTTAAACTAAAACTTATGTCTTCTTGGTTAGTTGCGCTACTGTGATGAACGCTTTATCCGACTGCTGTTTTAATGACGACTGATGGGCGAACTGAGTAGCTAATTTTAAGAATCCTTACTAATAATAAGTTCATCAGAGATTATGAACCCGAGCCAAGGAGGTATTCAACCTAAAGCTCACGGATTTACTCAGAAATCAACTAATAATTTATTTCGAGAAAAGATGAGTCATCCAAGGGAAGAACTAGTTCTATCTCAAATTAGTAAACCATGGACAATCATTAAGAGAATCGTGGGTTTAGTAATTATCACTTACTTATTATCAAATTTTATTTTGATGATTTTTTATGGAATATATCTATCATTTTCCGTAGATCAATTAAATGGATATTTGCTATCTTTTATTGGTTTATTTTGTTCATTTCCCTTATTATTTGCATTCTTTTGGATAAGAAGACCTAGACTTATCCATATTCAATTAGCAATACCTAATGAAAAAGGTAAAAAAACACATATTTTACAAAATAATGAAACTTTAGTTACTCCTATTCCAACTATCTTTTCTCATCACCTTGTAAAAGACTCTGGTCTGTTAGATTTACCTCCATCAAAAAATCTTTGGTTAATTTTTTCTTCTGTATTGACTTTTTCAACGGTTATTTTTGTAGCTTTATTAAACAATCCTTCGGATATAATAATTTTGATTACAATTATTTTTGCAATCCCTGCTTGGTTAATTGGATTTAGTATTCCTGTATTTGCATGGTGGAGTTATTCTGCAAGAAACCTAAATATGCCAACCACCGGATATCGTGCAGAATCAGCACTTGTAGCAGGACTAATCTGTACAATTCCCGCATTAATGATTAACACGGGCAGTGATATTTTACTCAATGAAATTTTCGGGAGAAATTCCCCCGTATCACAAATGATTCTACTAGCAATAGTAGCCCCAATTGGAGAAGAATTATGTAAATTAGGAGCAATTTGGTGGTGTAAAGAATTTATTGACAGTCCGCGTAAAGGTTTTGAAATCGGATTTACAGTTGGTTTAGGATTCGCAATTTTAGAGAATCTGCAATATATCGCTATTTCGTGGGCTGGTGGACCATTGAGTTTTACAATCACATCATTAATTCGGGCGATTGGCTCAATACCTGGTCATGCATTTTGGACTGGATTAACTGGCATTGGATTTGCATGGTTTTTCTTAAAAAATAAAAAAGAAAATATCAAAATTGAAAATCATTTCAATGAAAATAAATGGCAATTAATTGACTCAAAGACAAATGAAATCCTTGATTCTACTGTAGAAAATATTAATTCTAAAGTAATTAATGAAGAAATATTCTACAAGAAAAACCCTCTTCAGGATTTAATTGATAGAGATTCCAAATTACCAAAAAGTCTCTCATTGGGATTAATATTAGCGATAACTGGACACTCATTTTGGAATGGAAGTAGTTTTCTAGTTGATTATTTACTGAATAAATACATAATTAACATCATAATTTCAACAGTTTTGAATCTATTTTGGATTTTAATTTTAATTGGTGGATTAATGATAATTGGTAGAATTATTTTACAAAATGTAATATTATTACCCGATAAGATGGTATAGATAATCATAATCCATTGGATTGGTCGGATGATAACAGGAGATGTTCTTCCAGGCGGGATAAATGATTCCGTAAATCTTCAAATTACATTTGGTATAATTTTAATTTTAATCTTAATGTCCACATTTACAAAGATTCTAGATACAAAAGGAATAATTGCAGCTGCGAGCCTAGGAGCCATAATTGGTTGCCTCGGACATTGGTCATGGTTAGTAATTCTACTTACGTTTTTAATTTCAGCACATTTAGCTACAAAATGGGGTTGGAAAAGAAAAATAAAACTTGGAGTAAATGAATCTACAGATGGTTCTCGTGGATGGAAAAATGTGATATCAAACGGAGGTATTCCTGGAGCTGTAGCTGTTATTGCATTTATTTTACAAGATTGGACCATAACATTACCACTTTACATTTCAACAGTTTGTGTTGCTTCAGCAGATACTTGGGCATCTGAATTTGGTTCTCTTGATCCAAGAGTCAAATTAATTATTTCAAATAAAATTGTACCACCTGGAATTAATGGTGGTTTTTCACCAACCGGTCAAAAAGCAGCATTTTTCGGAAGTTTCTTAGTGGGTATGTTTGGTTTAATTTTTGCTTGGATTCCTAGTGAATTCAGCACATCAACGAGTCTTTATTGGTCAATTATTTCAATTACTGCTGGATGGCTTGGCTGTCAATTCGATAGTTTAATTGGTGCTCTTTACGAAAATAGAGGTTGGATTTCAAAAGGAGGAGTAAATAATGCTGCAATCGGTTTTGGATTATTATTTACTATTGTTTTTGTAATTTTTTGAATAATTGGAAGGGCTAATTATTCAACTAATCACTACTCGAGGTGTCATGGATGGAGCAATGAAGCGAGAGAAATTCTATTTCATCCTGTTAATTTTAATCACATTTATTCTAATATCTCCCTATTCAGTCGCCCAAGAAGAGGATCTTGAAATAATACCAATAGGTACTGAAAGTTGGAAATTACCCGAAAAACATATGATTTATGTTCAAGAATTACCAACAGAAGAAGATCCGGCTCAATTTGAAACTAAATTAGATAGAAATTATCCCACATCCGCAGAACCTCTAGGAAATATTGAATTTGGAATAGAATCTAGTTTGTTATTTGAAATTACCTCTAAACCCGCTACTGAGACTATGAATATTTCTTCAAATATTAGTGTTGATCTCTTTGTAAGTTTAACATCTGGTGGTACTTTTGGAGCATCTGCTTGTACTGGTTATGGACCTACATCTTTTGATGTCGATGTTTCACTAGGAGGCAATGGAATTTTACAGGACACTATTACTTCCGAGGGGGTACTAAGGCATAATGAAATCCAAAAATATTCTACAGAAGTGATTGATACTAACCTCTTAATCAACGAAGGTGATTCATTTGAATTAACTGTTGGTGTATCTCATCCTTGTCCTACATCGAGAGCTACCCTATGGTGGGGCGGATTAGAAACAACAACAGGAATTGTGATTCAGGGTGACTTACTAAAACCGAATTTAACTGTAGAAGTAGATGATAATCGCATCCCTCATATGAAATTCATACCCTATTCACCGTGGGGAATGGATGATTATGATTTGAGTCATTTTGATTTATTTGTATGGGGTCCAATTGATGAAGATGTATATGACACGGATACTTTAGATCAATTCTTAGAACATTTTGATAAACCAGATGGAAATACAACAGTAGAAGGAAATAGAACAGCATTGACTTGGGTTGGAAATATTCAGTTGACTCCTGGACACCATTTGTTAAAATCCTGTATTCGTTCTGTAGATATGAGTGATTGGGATACATCTTCTGTATCTAAATGTCCAGATGCTGAAAAAATGTCTGGTGTAAGTGTGACATTTATCCAATCTTCATATCGTTTTGGAGTTGATAATCCAGATAGTGATGGTACATCTGCAACATTGATTCTCTGTTTTACTTGGTTAATTAGTCTATTTGGATTCATTGGTATTTCATTACGAGGAAAAGGAATAATGCCTTGGCCTGTTATGGTAATTATGCTAATTATGACATTAGCATTAGTTCCATGGGCTACACAAATTGAAAATATTGGAAAAACATTCTATAGAGATAATGGCCCAGTACCTAATTTCGATTTGCTTACTCATTCGGGAGATTCTGTAAGTTTGGATGAACTTTTAAACGGAAATGATGCTTTAGTTTTAGGTGTTTATCAAATTGGTTCACCAAATTCGCAACAACAGTATAATGAATTCAAACTCCTGATGGAAAGTGAAGAAAATATTGCTATTGCACAATTAGCTACAGGAAATAATGTCAGATCAATTGATCTAGATTTTCACTCAACTATAGTTAACGGTTCTTGGCCATTATTAATTGACGTGGGTGATGGAGATATCGCATCACAATTTCCAACTGGTTCAGGAGATGCAATTGTGATAATTGATAAATCTGG
>Ga0310343_10000181_pt1 | contig 28378 bp, 28 predicted proteins | sample HC15DNA2025_MG_FD_203519 | JGI IMG/M metagenome (GOLD analysis project Ga0310343, IMG submission 203519) | Marine microbial communities from station ALOHA, North Pacific Subtropical Gyre - HC15-DNA-20-25_MG | ecosystem: Environmental > Aquatic > Marine > Oceanic | place: Pacific Ocean: North...
AGTACTCGGCTATTCCATTTGTGCTCTTATTGGAGGTGCAGGTAGCGCAAAACAGATAGGTGTAGACGCTGATTTGGGAGATATAATATTGGGTTGGGCTATTGTTCTTGTAATAATCTTTGTAGTCCTTAGAGTCCTTAGAGTTCTCAAAATAATTTAGATTTATAAAATTCTCTAATGAGATTTTCAAAAAAAGAAGAATATTTACGCCAGAAAGACAAAAAATTAAAAAAAATAATTGATGAAAATGGTCATTTAGGCTTTAAGTCAAATAAACAAAATCAATTCGACACTCTTGTAGGAATAGTAGTATCACAATTTATATCAACAAAAGCAGCAAATTCTATTTTTAGAAATATAAAAGAAAGATTAAATTCGGAATATTTAAATGAAAAACATTTTCAAAAATTGACTGTAAATGAAATAAAGAAATTAGGTTTAAGTGCTAATAAAGCTAGAACTATAAAGGAGCTGTCTGAATTTTTTTTGACTAATAAAATTGTTGATTTATCTGAACTTAATGAGAAAAAATTAAATGACAATTTACTTTCAATTTTTGGAATTGGTCCTTGGTCTGTAAATATGTTTGAAATTTTTTGTCTTGGTAGACAAGACATCTTTTCTTCAAAGGATGCAGGACTTAGGTTGGGTATGAATAAAGCTTTAATGGTAGTTCCGAAAAGTTCTTGGGATCTATATGATGAATATGCAAAAAAATGGTCTCCTTATAGATCTATTGCATCTATTCATATTTGGCACACAGTGGACTAATTTAATGAACTTTCAAGAACTAAATATTTTTAATAACTGAAATATTGTTAGGATTATTAATGAAATGAAATATAAAAATATATTTAAAGATGTAGTTTTTGTTTCACAACTTACTGGTGTTGATAAGAAAAAGATTAGAATTTTACTTTCAGTTATTCTTGCAAATTTAACAGTATTTTTTGATATTTTAGTCATTCTCGTATTTGCAAATCTAATTGATAAATCAAATATAAATGAGGCTTTTTACGTAAAATTTATAGCTGACAATCTTTTTTTATTACCAATAATCGTCATACTTAGATTTGTTTTTGTTTTCGTTGAAAGAATAAATATACAGTCATTACAACTTAAGGTTGAGGAAAGCTTAAGAACTCATCTAATGTCTGAAGTCTTTGATAAAAGCAATTATTCTGTTGCGGATGCTTATTTTTATGTGAATGAACTCAGTAGGCATGTGTCTTATTTTTATGGTGCTCTTGCGTCTTCTTTAAATTATGCTTTTCAGATTGCTATTTATTCAATTTATTTACTAACTACAAGCTTAGATATTGTTCTATATTTTTTAATTGGTTCTTTGGTACTGTTCTTTCCTACAAGATTTTTCTTAAAGAAAGGAAGAGAGTATATACACGAAGCTTATCTAAATGAACATAAAACATTAGAAACAATTCAAAAAGTTTTGGAAAATATATATTTGATTAAAATTCTTGATACTACAACAAGAGAGACAAATGAATTTAAGCAAACATTAAGAAAGTATTATTCATCCGTTCTGAATAACTACAAGTTTGGTGCAATAAATAACATAACTCCAAATTTTATTACAATTTTCATCTTATCGATATTGATCGTATTTTTTGATTTTGTGAAGTTTCTTACTTTGGAATTTATAGGTATTATGCTCAGACTTTTTCAAACTCTAGGGAATTTTAACAATACCTTGAATCTCGTGTTTAATTCACATGTACATTTAGAGAAACTAAACCAACTTGAAAAAAATAAATTAAAAAGCCTAAATCCAATATTTGAATTAAGTCAAAATCTAGAAACGGATATATCGATAAATCTTGATAATGTTTCTTTTAGATATCTCGGTAGCGATAAGTATTTGTTTAAAGATTTAAATTTATCAATAGCGAGATCCGCTCACACAATTGTTACTGGGGACAATGGCTCTGGGAAATCAACATTAATGGGAATAATTACGGGAATTTTAATTCCAGAAACAGGTTCAATCCAATCATTCTCGGATAAGTTTTCTTATGTTGGCGCAACTCCATTAATAATTAAAGGTTCAATACGTGAAAATCTGCTTTATGGTAACCATTCATTAATCGATGACACAAAAATTTTAAATATGATTGAAAAATACAATTTATTTGATGATGAGAAATTCAGTCTTAATGACACTATTACAAATAAATCACTTTCATCTGGGCAGATGCAAAAGATTTCATTTATAAGAGCTTTATTATCAGATCCAGAAATTTTGATACTTGATGAATCAACTTCAAATCTTGATTATGATTCAAAAATACTTTTCAATAATGAATTAAAAAATAGTTCTTTAACAATAATCAACTCTACCCATAATATCTCCGAATCCTTCTATGATTTTCATTTACACATTGATGTAAAAGACGAGACACGCTCAATTAGAAATATTTAGATCTTCGTAATCAGAAATTTCATTTTCTGCAATTTCATCTAATCCATTGAAATTTTTGACATATTGAGAAGCATTGATTGATATATTTGACCAGTCATCTTCATTATTTAAATATCTTATTAGTAAATTTTGAATATTTTTTGGTTCCTCATAAATTAACCCATTTTCTAAGTTTTGAATTAGTTCGCTAATGTTTTTGCTTTTTTTTGCAATAACAACACATCCAGCAGCCATAGCTTCTAATATTGATTTTGGATTTCCTTCAAATTTTGAACTAGAAATAAAAATTTTATAATTTTGAATTTTTTTGATTAATATATCATTTGATACAGGAGGGTGAATTATTAAATGAACCTTTTGTTTTTCAGCGTATTTTATTATCTTATTCTTTTGGGAGCCTTCTCCATATATATCGATTTGTACATTTGTATTTTTTAGACCATCGATTAGTTCAAAAAAATTTTTCTGCTCTTCAAGTCTTCCTACGCTTATAACTTTATTTTCGTATCTTTGATTGAAGTTATTATTTCCTTGAATCTTAATCCAATTTGGTCTTATTTTTACTTTGTGGTGGTTTTTAACTGACAATTTTTTTAATTTCTTTTTATCTGATTTCGAAGTTACAAGATAAATATCAGAATACCTTAATGAAATACGAGTTAACAGATAATAAAACGATTGCTTAAAGTATCCTTTTCTGTTCATTTTACTAAAAGAATATAAATCATATCCAGTTCTTACTATCAAAGGCTTTTCGTATTTTAATTTTGATAAAATTGCTATCCAAGAACCAAAGAGTTGGTTTGTTTTTAATACATCTCCATCTACAATTTCTTTTTTCAATTTAAACGGAATTAAAAAAGATCTTAAAAAACGCATATATTTGTTTTTGTCATATTTTAGATATTCATAAACTGGAACAATATCTATAAATGGATAGTTTAAAATTGTCCTATCTTCGATTTTTCCAAAGGTTATAAATGTAAATTTTACTTTGTATTTATCATTCAAATATTTATAAAAATATACTTCTCTTTCCAGCAAGCCACTAGTTTTCCAGTCAAACAACGAAATCCCATAAGTAAAGAATAGAATAACTCTCATTACGTTAATATTAACTAAGTGACAACATTTTCTTTTAAGTTAGTGAAATTGTAAATGAAAAATATATTGGTGATTCATACAAAGTATAGAAGTACCGGCGGAGAGGACATAGCCGTTGATAATGAAACCGAATTTTTAAAAAAGTCATTTAATATAAAAACTCTTTATTACTCAAATGAAATTAAAAATTACTTTTTACAATTTATTTATTTTCTTATAAATAGAAATTTTGAAAGTGAAAAAAAATTAAATAATGTTATTAAAGAATTTAATCCTGATTTTGTTTATATTCACAATACTTGGTTCAAAGGCTCTAATGGAATATTTAAATTTCTAAATAAAAAAAATATACCTTTCGCAATTAAAATCCATAATTTTAGATATGATTGTACGAGATTTATATTATCAAAAAATCATTTTCGATCATCTAATTACTGTAATTTGTGTGGCTTAAATAGGAGTGACATGGGTATTATCAATACTTATTTTTTAGATTCTAAATTAAAGTCTTTTTTTGTAATATTGTACGGTAAGAAATATTTCAAAATACTGAAAGACAAACAAACAAAAATCTTAGTATTAACAAAATTTCATAAATCCTATTTATCTAATGTTTTACAAAAGGATGAAAACATCTATGTATTTCCAAATATTACAAATATTGTTCAAGGCATTGAAAACAATAAAGATAAAAAATTCATTGTTTATGCTGGAAGAATCTCCGACGAAAAAGGCGTTGATACATTGATAGACACCTTCATAAAGGCAGAGCTTGAAAATATAACGTTGAAGATTATTGGTGGAGGTCCTAAGTTAAATCTTCTAAAAGAAAAATTTAAAGAACCAAATATCGAATTTTTAGGAATTATAAATAATGAAGACACATTAAAACTAATTTCTAAATCTCTAGCAGTTATAACAGCAACAAAACTTTATGAAGGACAGCCAACTTTATTGTGTGAAGCTTCAATGCTAGGAGTCCCATCAATATTTCCAGATACGGGTGGAATCAAAGAATTTTTTCCTTCTGATTATAAATTAAAATATGAACAGTTTGATTATCAAGACTTAAAATCAAAACTATTATTTTTGAATAACGAAAAATTATTGAATGAGATTGGAATAGAAAATAAGAATTTTTTAAATAGTATTTTAGATGAGACTATGTATGTAAATAAATTTAAATCAATAATAGATGATGAATAAAAAATATTTTCTTTCTGTTTTGATGAGTGTTTATAACTCAGAAACTACAATAGAAGAATCCATTAAGAGCATAATAAATCAATCTTATAAAAATTTTGAGTTTTTAATCATGGATGATTTTTCAAATGATAATACTTTTTCAATTTGTAAAACTTTTGCAAACAATTATGAAAATATAAAAGTTTATAGAAATGAAGAAAATCTGGGCTTAACCATATCCCTTAATAAATTAATTAGATTATCAAGTGGCCAAATCATTGCACGGCAAGACGGTGATGATGTGAGTCATAAACAACGATTTGAAAAGCAATTAAATTACATTGAAAAGAAAAAACTAGATGGATGTACAACACGGGCTAAGGTTATTCAAACAAATAAATTAATTCCCGGTCTAAGTTTTTACTTTCCACAATCATTTTTAATGAAATACAAAAATCCATTTATACATGGGTCTTTATTAATAAAGAAAAAAAGCCTAATGAATGTGAATTGTTATGACGAAAAATACTATTATGCCCAGGATTACAAACTAATGTCAGATTTGTTAAGAGCAAAATCTAAAATCTCTATCTTGAATGAACCACTTTATGTTCTAAATATGGAGAATAATATCTCCACAAATTTTTATGATAAACAAAAGTATTATGCAGATTGTGTCAGAAAAAATATAATACCAACAGAGGTTAGATGATTTTTCTAAGTAAATTGAATGAAGACTGGATTGTTGATCGGTTTAGAAGAGAGTGGTATGAATTTAATGGTCATAATTCTACAAAAAGGATAAGTAAGGCAGAAATTATTTGGTTGATAGCTCCCTGGATGTGGAAAAAAATTCCAACTCGTTATTTAACTTCAAAAAAAGTAATTTGTACAATTCATCATATTGATGAGAATAAATTTGACGATCAAGAAAAAGATAATTTCTATCTACGAGATAATTTTGTTGACGAATATCATACAATTTCACTTAAAACATTTAATCAGTTAAAAAAGCTAACAAATAAAAATATCAATGTAATTCCCTTTTGGGTGAATCAAAATATTTGGTTTGAAATAGAAAATAAACAAAAATTGTTTCAAGAGTTTAATTTACAAAAAGACAAATTCTATATTGGTTCTTTTCAAAGGGATACAGAAGGAAATGATCTCTCTTCACCAAAACTTTCAAAAGGACCAGATAAATTTTTAGATGTTGTTGAATATTACAAAAAACAAAATGAGGAGGTTGAAGTTATTTTAACTGGCAAACGTAGACAATATGTCATGAAAGGTTTAATAGAAAGAGGGATCAGTTATCGATATTTTGAAATGAGTAGTTTCGAAAATATTAATAAATTATACAATTGTTTAGATTTATACGTTGTTTCTTCAAGAGTTGAAGGAGGTCCACAATCTATTCTCGAATGTTCAATTACTAGAACACCAATAATATCAACTGATGTTGGAATTGCTTCAGAAATTCTATCTCCTAGGTCAATATATTCCTATCAAGAAATTGGAAAGGCAAGTCCCGACATTGAACATGCTTATAAAAATGTACAGCAGTATTTATTACCTAAAGGCATAGAAAATTTCGATAAAATGTTCAAATAAAATGAAAATTAGCATAGGAACAAATATTAAAGATGGGCCATGGGGTGGTGGTAATTTATTTGCAATAAATTTAAGAGACTACTTGATAAAAAACAATCATGAAGTTGTAACAAACTTAAATGATGATGACATTGATATTATTTTGATTACAGAACCTAGAAAAACTTCTGAGTCGTCAGCATTCACACATATTGATGTCTTTAACTATTTAAGACACATAAAAAGCGATGCTCTAATTGTCCATCGAATTAATGAGTGTGACGAAAGAAAAGGTACAAATTATGTAAATAAATATTTGATTAATGCAAATGAAATTGCTGATTCTACTATTTTTGTTAGCTACTGGCTGAAGGATATTTTCGAAGAACAAGGAATTAATAAAAAAAATAATACTGTGATTTATGCTGGTGCAAACAAAAAAATTTTTAATCCTGATGGTTTTATTCCTTGGGATGGATCTTCAAAAATCGATTTTGTTACTCATCACTGGGGAGCAAATTGGAATAAAGGATTTGAAGCATATATTGAAATCGATAATTTAATTAGCACTGACAAATGGAAAGATAAATTATCTTTTACGTATATCGGTAATTTGCCAAAAAAATTCTCGTTTAAAAATGCAAAAGTTATTGAACCAATAGCAGGTGAAGAATTAGCAAAAGAATTAAAAAAAAGAAACGCCTACATTACAGGGTCAATAAATGAACCTTCTGGTAATCATCATATTGAAGCTGCTCAATGCGGCATTCCTATTCTTTATATAAATAGTGGAGGAACTCCAGAGTACTGCAATAAATTTGGAATAGAATATAGTACAAGTAATTTAGAAGATAAAATAGAACAGTTACAAAAAGATTATGGGGAAGTAATTGATTCATTAAGATCTTATCCACACAATGCATCAAAAATGTGTGAGGATTATTTAAAACTATTTGAAGAAATGTATTCAAATAAGAAAAACTATTTAGGAATGAGAAAATATTATCTTAGCTCCAATGTTTTTTCAAAATCATTTTATAAACTAAATAGGAAAATCAACCTTTAAAAATAATACGTTCTAATCTTTCATCAAAAATTTCCAAAGTATTGTTAGATAATATAAGATTTTTTCCTCGATCAATCAAATCAAAATAAAATTTCTTATTTGTTAAAAGGAAGTTAATCTTTTCTTTCCAAATTGTAACTTCATTTTTTTCTAAAAATATAATGTGCTCATTATTTATAAACTTATCTGGTTCCCAAAAACCTTTTGTTCTTGTAATAATTACAGGAGTGCCCATTGATAAAGATTGGAGTGCAACACTTTGACCTGAAGGTTGCAAACTATCTAAAAGGGGTATGAGGGTTAAATGCGATTCTTCATAAATTTTTCTTAGTTCTTTGTCACTTATGTTTAAATCATCCCACTTTCCACTTAATAAATTCACATTTTTTGGGAGCTTAATGTTATTTTCTATTTTTTTTGTGATAATCACGAAGTCATAATCTTGAATTTCAGATGCCAGTTTTAATATAAAGTCATAGTCTCTTTTACCATCATTTCCAATAAATAGAATTTGCTTTCTAGGAGATTCATAATTCTTTTTTTTATTAGTATTCCAAAAATCAACATCTGTAGAGAATGGTAGAAAATACATTTTATTTTTAAAATTAAAATACTTTTGTTTTGCGTATTCATACTCACCATGACTTAAAAAAATTAATTTATCAAAAATAAGTGTAAAAAAATATATGAATTTATTTCTAAAAAATTTTTTTATAGGATTATTAACACTTTGATTATAAAGACCCATTATAAAAACAACGGATGTAAGTTTTTTTGATTTTATAATTTTAAAAATTACAGAAAAGCCTACTCTTTGATTTGTTGTTATTAATAAATCCGAATTTTTGATTATTTTATTATTTTTTTTTGAATGTAAATACTCACTAAAAAATGGTAATCCAGATATTTTTCTTAGAAATTTATTTATATATGAAAAAATATTATTTTTAAAATCATCGTGAAACTCAATAATTTTATAGTCATTAAATTTATCCTTAAGATTAAAAAATCCATAAAAAAATTCTTTAGATGATTCCTCTAAGTTAGTTAATCGGTCTTTTCGACCTTTTTGATATATGTAGGTTAAATTTTTCATAATTTAAACATAAATAGATTTATTCATCTATATTATGTTATTAGGTTTTAATTAATTTATTAAAAATTTATAAACCTATTATTCATTTTATGAATGTAACACTGAATAAAGCACTAGGGTATTTAGTTTTCCTTTTTTTAGGACTTTTACTCTTGTTCAACAGACCATTTGTCGGTATATACATATTTAATATACAAATAGGTAAATATTTAATTGCAGCTTCAGTCTTATTGAGCGGTTTAGCATTGCTATTCTTTATTCTTAAAAAGGATATTTATTCACCATTAAAAATTAATAATCTATTGAAGATATTCTTTCTATCAAATTTGGTATTTTTAATTGGATTATTCATTCATAATACAAATGTAATGAGCTCATACACATTTAAGACAAGTTCATATATTTGGACTTTAGGTTATCTATTTTTTGCTTTTTTTGTATTTAAAGATTTTGAAATTAACAATAATTTTCGAATGTTTTTGTCTTATTCTTTCATGACAGTTCCGTTTATCCACTACATATTTTCAACTGGTTTTTTCCCAAATTTTATAATTGACTTTTTTAATAACTATGCTGACAAATTTGAATTTACTAAAGCATCAGATATTATGCTGTCTTTAATTATTGCTAATTTATTGAATCTTAAATTATCAAATAATAACTTTTTTAAAATTCTCTATTTTACTTTTTCTGTATCGTTTCTTTTGCCATTATTGCTGTTTATGAGCAGAGGATCTTTTGTCTCTGGAGTTTTCTTTTTTTTATTAGTAATTTTTTATTATCGAAAATATTTCATATCAAAACTAAGACTTACAATTTTTTTCGTTTTTATATCACTTATATCATCTCTAACTTCTTTGTCGAATGTAAGTGACATAGATTTTTCACTTAATTTTAACAACGATGAACCAACAGTTGTTGATGCCGTTCAATCAGTTAGTAAAAAAAATGAAACCAGGAAAGCTTTTCTCTCTCTCTATATTCAGGATGGAAGATTAATGTCGAAGGACAATACAACAAACTGGAGATTAGATATTTGGCAGGATGTTTTTGAAGATATGAATAAAAAGAATCTCTTATTTAGTGGATATGGACATAATGCAATCATTCCTGTTATGACAGATCCAACTGCTCCAGGAAGGCTAGGTAGGGATGGATTAAATGAAAATGTTCATAATTATTTTATAACAATATTTGCTAGAGGTGGAGTTTTTCAATTTGTTCTTTTTGTAATTTTTTATATAGCCTTACTAAGAATGTGGAAAAATAAATATGATGATTATTCTTTGTTAGTTTTTTTGATTCCCATATTATTTAATTCAACTCTTGATATGAGTATGGAAGGTGTTCAATATCCATTAGTTTTTTATCTCTTTCTTGGATACTTATTTCAGACTGAGAAAAAATATAAAATCTGTAATTTTAAGACTTAACATTTAATAATTTATCTGTATCATTGTTGATATGTCTACTGCTTTAATCACCGGTATAACTGGACAAGACGGTTTTTATCTTGCTAAATTTTTATTAGAAAAAAACTATAATGTTCACGGAACTTTAAGAAGATCTTCAACCTTTAATACCTCAAGAATTGATGGCCTTATATCTGAGTATCGTGAAAAAAATAAACTAACACTCCATTATTCTGACTTACTTGACTCTTCGTCTTTAAATAATTTAATCAATTCAATTGAGCCTGATGAGGTTTATAACCTTGCTGCTCAATCTCATGTTGCAGTATCTTTTGAAAACCCAATTTATACAACTGAAGTTGGAAATTTAGGTTCAATATCTCTATTAGAAGCGATAAAACACTCAAATAAAAAAATAAAATTTTATCAAGCATCTTCTTCTGAGATGTTTGGTGGAGGTAGTAAGAAAAAATTAAACGAGGATTCTTCTTTTGAACCTAAAAGTCCATATGCAGCCTCAAAAGTATTTGCTCACAATATAACAAAACTCTATAGAGAATCATATGATTTATTTTGTGCAAATGGAATTTTATTCAATCATGAGTCTCCATTTAGAGGTGAAACTTTCGTAACTAGAAAGATTACACGAGCTGTGGGAAGAATACATTTAGGTATTCAAAATAAATTAACTCTGGGAAATTTAGAAGCTTCAAGAGACTGGGGTTTTGCAGGAGATTATATAAAAGCAATGTGGATGATGTTGCAACATAATGAATCTGATGATTGGGTGGTAGCAACTGGTGAAACTTATACTGTAAAACAATTTGCTGATGCAGCATTCAAATACGTTGATCTTGATTATGAAAAGTATATTCAATCATCTCAAAAATACTTTAGACCAAATGAAGTAGACTATTTACTTGGTGATCCATCAAAAATAAAAAAAGAATTAGGCTGGAAAAATGAAACTTCTTTTGACGATTTAGTAAAAATGATGGTTGATAGTGATATTAACCTAGCAAAAAAAGAAAAAGTCCTTCTTGATGAAAATTTGATAAAACCAACTTGGGAGTATCCGGCTTAGATTACATTGTCTATATACCATTTATAGGTATATTGGAGTCCACTTTCTAGATCTGTTTTTGCTTCCCAACCATAGCTATTTATCAAACTCGAATCTAAAAATTTTCTAGGATTACCGTCAGGTTTTGAATTATCAAAAATAAATTCACCGTCATAATTTAGAGTTTTCTTTACAAGATTTGCTAGCTCATAAATAGTTACTTCCTCTCCACTTCCAATGTTTATTAAATCATCTTCAAGATTATTCTCAATTACAAATTCTATTGCATCAGCTAAATCCTCAACATATAAAAATTCTCTTTTGGGTTTACCAGTACCCCAAATTTCAAAATTCTTTTCTTTATTAATCATTGCTTCATACATTCTCGATATCATGCCAGGAATTACATGACTTTCTGATTTAGAAAAATTATCATTTGGTCCATATAAATTGGTAGGCATTAGATTTATAACTTTATGTCCGTATTGCTTACTTAAAGCTCTGCCAATCTCAATAGCTGATAGTTTTGCCATAGCGTAAGGTGAATTAGTATTTTCTAACTTCCCCCCCATAAAACTATCCTCACTAATTGGATTACTTGCATCCAGCGGATAGATACAACTGCTTCCTAAATTTATAATTTTTATTTCTGGAAAGGGAATACATGCTTCCAATATATTCATATTTATCTTTAAATTTTCAATTATAAATTCAGTTCTTTTTGTATCGTTTGCATAAATACCACCGACTTTTGCTGCGGCATTGATAATTATATTAGGTTTTGTAGACACTACGGTATTTATTGTTTGTTCAAGATCAAAAAGATTTGTATCTTTTCTTGTTGACGATAAGACATCATACTTATTTTGATTTTTATAAAGCTTTTCTGAAATAGAACTTCCAACTAATCCATTGCTTCCAAAAATTAATATTTTATTTTTAATAAACAGACCTTTCTAACTATTTTATTTTATTCATAAAAAGTTTTAATAGATTAAATTTATAATTATTACACTTAACACATATGATAAATTTGCCACCTTTTCTAACCAGAGATATAAACCTAGATAAAATTAATCTATTTAAAAAAGTTAATTTAATTATTTTTGGAAAGTTCTTATCGTTAGTCATCAATAAAATTAATGGAAATTTGTTTTGTTTAATAATTAATACTTTTTTTAATAGAGACGGAAAAATCTATTTTGAAGATGACAAATATTATAAACTCTTAAAAAGTAATGAAAAAGTTTACTTTCCTAATAAACGAATTTTAAGAATCGTAAAAAGTGTAAAGTTTCAATATGATTTAATTATCGATACATATATGTTTGATGAAATTGGATTGAAAGACAATGACACTGTTATTGATTGTGGAGCAAATGTTGGAGAATTAAAGCTTGCATTAAAAAGTAAAGGATTAAATATTAACTATTACGGCTTTGAGCCTGAGGAGCCAACATATAAATGTCTATCATTAAATGTGGGTGATACTAGTAAAGTATTTCATAATGCCCTAGGTAATAAAAATGAGAGAAAAACTCTTTATCTTGATACAATCGGAGGTAATTCGTCACTAATTGATTTTGGAGCCAACAAAAAAGTTTCTATTGAGGTTATTGCTTTAGATAGTTTGAACATAGATACTCCTATCAAAGTCTTTAAAGTAGAAGCGGAAGGATACGAACCCGAGGTTCTTGAGGGAGCCATTGAAACTTTAAAACTGGTTGAATACGTAACTGTTGATTTCGGAGCAGAAAGAGGAAAAAATAACAAAAACACAGTTGTTGAGGTAAATGAGATACTGCTAGATAATAATTTTAAGCTGACAAAATTCAGTAACTTCAGAACAGTTGGTTTATATAAAAATAAAATTTATGAATAATAATGATTTAAATGTATTAAAAAATGAATTAATTGGCTTTATTCATAGTCTAAACAAAGGAAAATTTGAATACACTCCTGCCTTAAAAGGTGTTACAAAAATTGGAGAAAGTATAAACCTAGGTTTTAATTGCTATGTTATTAAATGCTTATACATGTTAGATGAGTGGGTCAATTTGAATACTTCCTTAAAGGATGATTGGGTAAGCTATATTAATTCTTTTCAATCAACTAAAAATAACTTTCCAGGCAACTCCTTTGTTGATGATAATTATATAAAGTTTTTTAATGAAGGCATTAATATTAGAAGTCTTAAATATTTTACAAAAGATGTTTTGAATTATTTTGGTTTCAATTATGAAAGTAAAGAAATTTACCTTAACAGCTCTATAAGAGCAGAAACAAAACAAGCAATATCAACTTTAAACCAAATTAACCATAAAAACGAAGACTTGTACCTTGAATTCCCGAAAACTGAAATTGAACTAAACAGTTATTTGAACAGTTTAAACTGGGAGAAACCTTGGTCAGCTGGAGCACAATTTGCTTCTTTGTGTGTTTTTGTTGATACTCAATTACAAGAAAAAGAAAATAAATTATGTAAAAAAGTATTAATTGATTTTGTCGATTATCTAGTGGATAAAGATTCAGGTTTCTATTTTAAAGGAAATACACCATCCAACCAAGAAATAATTAATGGAACAATGAAAATAATTACGGGTTTAGATTGGATAAATTATGAAATTCATTTTCCAGAAAAAGTAATTGATCAGTGCTTAAAAATTAGCGTAAATTCCGAAGGGTGTGATATTGTCGATATTGTCTATGTTCTTTACAAATGTTCTTTAATTACAGATTACAAAAAAAAGGATATTGATAACTATTTTGAAAATGTATTGATTGAAATTATGAAACACTATTTGAAAAAAGATAAAGGATTCTCATATTTTATAAATAAAAGCCAAACTCATTATTATGGATTAAAAATTACAAAAGGAATGAATACTGCCGATATTCATGGTACAACTTTACTATTGTGGGCGATTTCAATGATAGACAACTTTAAAAATGGGTCTTCAAGATTTAATATTCTTAAGCCTTAAAGATGAATAAAAATAATTTTTTATATTGTTTTGATGAAAATTATAACAAGCAAGCTTTAATCTCTATAATTTCTCTTTTAGATAACCTTAAAGAAAAAATAAACGTTTACATTATTCACAACAGACCAGATTCATTCATAAATCAGTTAGAAACTATAAAAAATAACAAACTTATAAATAGTATTCAAATTTTTCAATATCAAAATTCAGGTATTGACCTTCCTAATTTGAATAATTCTCATGTTTCTGAGGCAACCTACTACAGATTGTTTATCGAAAATTACCTGCCTGATGATATTGAAGAAATAGTTTACATCGATGCTGACATAATTTGTCTATCAGATCCATTAATTCAAATAAATGAGATTTTTTTAGAGATGATGAATAAAAACAAGCATGTTGCAGCATTAACAGAGTTCGTCAAAGACGATAACTCGAAGAGTCATTTTGAGAGGCTAAATCTTAAAAGTAAAAATTATTTTAATGCGGGTGTTATGTTGATAAATATCAAATTTTGGAAAAATAACAAACTTAAAAATAAATTTTTACAACTTATAGAGAGCCATAGAAAAGATATAAAGTTTTGGGATCAAGATATATTAAATTCTTATTTCGATGGAAATTATTTTGAGTTGGATTCAAGTTTAAATTATAAAGTTAATTTAACGATGAAAGACTATTCAAAAGGCTTCTCAAAAAATGAGTTAGATAAAATTACTTTTTTACATTACGCAGGAAGTTTTAAACCTTGGACGGTAAGGGGAGCGTACCATAAAAAATCTCAGTTTTACCATGATTATTTTCTAAAAATATTTAATAAATATTATCATATTGAAAATACTTGGAGAAAAGCTGCACTTTTAGAACTAGTTAAATCATTAATTACATTGAAGATTTTAAACACAAGGCATCCGTTTAAATTTTTAACTTATTCACTAAAAAGTATTTTTCTTAAAAAATGAAGTCATGAAAATATTGAAAGAAGAAAATTTAATAACAAGCTACAACTTCGCTAGGGGTTGTAATAAAGTTTTTGTAGAAGCGGTTACTCATGACCAATATGAAATGGTAAAAACAAACTCATCAAAAATAGTCGGTCAAAATAAGGAAATGATAATTTATAAGAATACAAATATAGAAATTCATGAAAACGACAGTATTTTTTGTCACAGTTCTTTTATAAAAGAATTGTTTTTTCATTTAAAAAAAATTAAGAATTTAAATAATTTAAAGCTAATCACTAGCCAGTCTGATGTACAAATTAATAAACAATTGTACAGAATTAAACCTGATTGTATATCTGAATGGTATTCAATAAATGTTAATTATAAAGCTAAAAACTTAATTCCTATACCTCTGGGTTTAGCTAATAATTACTCACCAAAAAATATTAGATTTTTAGATCTTAGGAATAACAAATCTAGAGAGAAAAAAAAGATAAACAGGATTTATTGTAATTTTAACCCAAATACAAATGATAAAGAAAGACAAAACATATTTCATATTTCAAAAAAGGATAAAATATTTTCTTTTGATCAACCATCATTGTCAATAAGCGAATATATAAACAGAATAGACGAACACAAGTATGTTTTAGCTCCGTGGGGAAATGGGTTTGATACTCATAGAGTTTGGGAAGCTTTGTATCTTGGCTCAATCCCGATAATTAAAAGACATATTACTTATCAATATTTAGATGAAAACTCAATTCTATTTATTGATGAGTATGAAGATATAAATAAGCCTATAATTGAGAATTTTGAAAAAAGATATTCTGAATTAAATAAAGAAATTTTAAATATTCAGTTTTGGATAATGAAAATACATAAAAATAAAGTAATAAGTAATGAGAAAAGTACTTTAATTGAATCGAAGTTTATGACAATTTATAGAATTGCACAACAAAAACTTTTCTACAAAATAGAGAGTTATAAAAAGAAAATAAGATATTATTTTAAGAAAATTCTTAAAGCTTATTCAAAAATTGTAGAGAGGAATTAATAATTTCTGCCAGAGCCATGGGCTCCATCATAATAAAATAATGGTTGGTCAATATATGCTAAATTAGTTTTTGATAACAACTTTAACCAACAGTCGTAATCACCCACACCATTTGGCAGGCCGTCAAATCCTCCAATACTATTAAATAAACTTTTATCGACCATTACGCTTGAGGTAATTACACAATTGTGAATTTTTATGAATTCTAAATTCCAAACACTTGGATATTCAAAACTTTTATAATATTTGGAGCCTTTATATCTATTTCTTATTTTTTTATAAAATTTTTCAGAGTTATACAATTTATAATTTTTACTTTTATCGAAAACTCCTTCACCAAAATAACCCTCAGTAGATGAAAATTTCAATTTAGTTGATTCCATTTTTTCTACTTGTATTGTAAGTTTATTTTTTAACCAGATATCGTCATCATCTAGAAATGCCACATATTTACCGGTAGCAAGTTTGACGCCCTCATTTCTTACTGCATCGGTCGGGAAACCAAATTTTTCTTTAAAACTTGAGTCAAGATCAATCTTCAAAACACCTTTAAAATCATAGTCATAATATTCAATTTGGGATGAGTTATCATTTACAACAATGATTTCCTTATTTTCATAATTTTGAGATTGCACACTTTCTATTGCATTAAGTAAATACTCAAATCGATTATAACTTGGAATTATAATGCTAACTTTTGGTTCGGACATAACTTACAATAATTCTAATTATAGAGTTCGAATATAGATTAAATATTTTTTAAAGTTTTCCAAGAATTATGATTTAGATTTGGTGATTTTTGATTTCTAAACCAGGGTTTGGCAACAATTATTACTGAACTATCAATCTTGCCAATTTGAGATGCAATGAGTGAAAAAGTACTATTTCCTACAATAAAGTTTTCATAAGTTGTCATGTTAATAAAGTCATTCAATGTGTTATTTTTTTCTTGGTACGAAACAAATACTTCTTTCGCATCTTTGAATAACTCATTCTCAGAAAATTCTTTATCATCAGTGAATATAGAATAATTAAAATTTTCAACATTCTCTCTACAAAAATTAAGAGCGTTTTCATAAAATTCTAGTGACAGTGCTTCATCCATATCAATATAGTCTGTTCTTCTTATGTGAAGTGCCGTAGATCCTTTATTTTTATTGAAATTATTCAAAACATCTGATTCTTGATATCTAATAATTGATTTTTTTATAAATTCTATATTTTCATTAAGCAAATCTATATCTTGAAAATATCCTTCATATTTGTTTATGAATGATTTAATATTCAAATCTAAATTTTCATCATTTTGTAAATTAAATATTACATTTTGTCGATTCTTTATATTTAGTCTTCTATTTAGTTTTAATGATGAACTTATATCAACAAAAAATTTTAGAAATTTTCCAACTTTTTTTAGATTAAAAAAGTAAGGATCAATTTCTAAGTTTCTTTTTGTAATATTAGTTTTTTTATTTTTTTTATATTCTGATGTATCAACAAATACTCTGATACCCGTTTGTTTTAATTTGTTTGCAAACGAATATTGGAATAATTGATTTCCAAATCCACCAATTATTTTTACTATTGCAATTTTTTTAAACATAATATATATCTAACTTTAAATTGTTTTTTTGTTTTTTAATATAATTTTCTAAATCTTAATTTAATTAATATAGTTTTAATTATGAATTACATAATCATTCACACTGGTGAAATTCCAGAATATATATCTCAGACTTTGAACTCTATCCTGACAGTTGATAAGAATGCGAAAATCTTTTTTTGTTCTGATAGTATCCAAAAATATAAAAATGTTGAAAATATAAACATCAATGACATTAAGTCATCTCAAACTAGAAAAATAGAATCCTTAGATTTTTACAAAGAAACACCATGGCATACAAATCCTTTATGGATTACTTCATTAATGAGAATATTTTATTTAAATGATGTAATTAATAATCTAAATCTAAGGCAGGGTGTGCACTTTGATTCGGATGTAATAATTTACAAACCATATGAAAAAATTGAACAGTTATTTGATCAAAGCAAATTTAATATAACACCTTTAAACAAGGAAGAATTAATTTTTGGATATGCATATATCGGTAATCAAGTAATTTTTAATAATATTGTAAACAAGTTTGCTAATGTTGTTACAAATGAATTCGGTAATATGATAAATGAGATGAAGTTGTTGAAAAACCTTCATTCAAAATCTGGAGAATTCTTTAATCTTTTAAATATTCTTCCAAATGCTTCGGAAAAATATGTATTTGATCCAGCATCCTATGGACAGTATTTAGGTGGAACCCACACGAATCCATATCGTTTTTACAGGAGAAGATGGGCTGGAGATCATCATTATATTGGGAAAGAAATAATTGATAATCAGTTGACCATAAAATTTAAAAATTACCCATATGTTTTAAAAGAAAACAAGAAGTACGAAATTGTTAATTTGCACATTCACTCGAAAGAGCTTAAGAAATTTTTGCCGCAAGGATATAAAAATTATTTAATTTGAGTCGATTAATCTTTTGTTTTCAACAATTAATAAATTATCATATTTTTTAAATTGATTTGGATTATGTGTTATATTCATAATCGTTCCATCAAATTCATCTAATAGTTTATTGATTACCACTATAGAGTTTTTATCTAAATTAGTTGTTGCTTCATCTAAAAATAAGATAGAAGGTCGATTATATATAGCTCTAATTAGAGATATTTTTTGCATTTGTCCAGATGATAAATTATTTATTGATATTTCATCATTTATGTCAAAATCATAATCGAAAATTTTAAATTCATTTATTAGGTAGTTTAAATCTTTTTTGTCTGCCCCATCAATGTTTCCATAAATCAAATTATCATAAAGACTTTCGTTAAATATAAGCGGAACAGGTCCAACATATCCAAATCTATCAGAATAAACATTTATATTTCCAGAATTAGGCTTGTAAACCCCAGTCATTAAACCTATTAATGTACTTTTTCCTGAGCCATTTGGTCCAGTTATAATATTATGACTACCTAATTGGATACTTATATTTAGATCTTGGAAAATTGTTTCATCAGAGCTCTGATATCTAAAGTTAACATTATCAAAATTAATTGCAATTTTTTTAGTTACAAGGTTGCTATCAATTTTAAACTCGCCATTTTTCTTATATTCTTTAGTTTCTATACCTTTAAGAAAAGTATCTACATATATCCCTTTGGAAACTATATTCGCATACATTGAGGTTATTTGACTAAAAAACTGTGCTCCTCTAATCAAAATAAAAATACTTTCCAAGTTAAGAAGATTTTGAAGAAATGTTTGGGATAAGAGTATGGAGATTACAAAAGTTACAATAAAATTGAATAAATTGTGAGTTGTAAAAAATAATTTAGTATTTGTAAAAGAAATATCTTTAACTTTATCTATATTATTACTTAATTTAGTTAGTTCTGAATCTTCCTTTTTTAATATTTTAATAAGATAGAAATTATTTAAAACCCTATCTAAATTTCGATCTTGTTCATACACATATGTTCTATTAAGTTCTTCATTTTTTTTAAATTTGTTTAACAGTATAAGAATAGGTTTATAAAAAAAGATTGACGAAAAAAGTATTCCTATGGCTATATTTGTATTCAAATAAAGTAGCGAAAAATAAAATACAACTAATTGTAAACCAGTTCCAATAAGTGATACAAAAATTCTGTAAATTTGGACTATGTTAGTTGTCTCATTACCAACTTTGTAATTCACATAAGCAAATGAAATATTTTCTTCATTAAAAAGCTCTTTAGCTGCCTCTTTTCTAAGTGATGCTTGTGTGTTGATAACTAAAGTTTCTATATTTAAATGGTCAAAATAATATATAACAAGTCTTAAAACGACAGTAAATGGTAATAAAAATTTAAATAATTCTCTATCAATTAAATCCAAAAAAATATTTGAGGTAGTTTCTTGTCCCAATAGAGAAGTTATCATTATAACAATTGAAATTTCAACAAAAGCATTAAGATTTTTCGCAACTATAGAATTTACAATTCTTACTTTTTTTCTTTTAACTTTCAGACTTTTTGATAAATATTGAAATTTTCTTAAGTTAAGATAAAATCTTTTTAAATATTTCAAAATTTTACTCTTTCTTTTTTAAGTCTATATTTCAGTTCTTATGTTATATTTGTTTTTGGCCTTACTAAGAAATTTATATATTATTTTATTTTTTTTAAGTAATTGATAAATATTATTTAATAGCCTATTTAAAAATGTTTTGTAAGCAACATGATGATATTTGAAATTAAAAAACCTAATCAGTAATAACAAATTAAAAACTACATAATCACTTAACTTAATTAATAAAAGCTTAAATATTCTTTTTTCTTTACTGTAAAAAAATTTCATTCTATTGTGAAGACTTATTAGCGAAAAAATTTCAAAAATTCTTGGAATACCCCAAGTATCTAATCTAAATCCATAATGATAATTATTAAAATTGATGTCATTTAATCTTGGAAAATTTTTAAAATCCTGCCTGTATCCAGCATATGGCCTTATTTGGTTATCGACAATCAACAACTTCCCCCAACCTACATCGTCAAGCAGACCGTAATCTAATGAGTTTTTATTTGCAATGATTAAGTCACAAATATCTTTAGAAAAAATAATCCCTCTTCCGGATATAAAAGGAATGATTTCTTCTTTTGTTGGTCTTACAGGAGGATAGAAGTCAAGCGGGCCACAGTAAACATTATTGTATGGTAGATAATCTATAAATTTATCAAATTCCTTAAAATTTATAAAACTACCCGTAGTCGTTATAAAAACATAGTCATATTCAAAGTTATTTTCATTAAGATATTCAATTGAGTCGTTCATTTTTTGCAGCATATCGAAATAACCTACAGGACTTGTCAAAAACATATCCATACCTTCAATCTTCTGCTCCTCAGAACCCCCTTGAACAAAAAAAACTTTGTGTCTTGTGTTTTTAATCCAAGTTTTTTTTAAAATCGGCACCATAATTGTAGAAGGGTATTTATTTGAATTTCGAACAAGAATTATTACTTTTTTTTCCATCTCTATAATAATTATATGTTAAACATAAAACTTTCTATACCTGGTACTAAATCAAATGTAAATATTTCTCAATTTATTGAAAACAATGAAAACCAAATTGAAAATTTCAAATTTCACATCAATACTAATATAGACAGACCTGATTATTGGTTCATAATCGAGGATCTTGATAGAAGCCAAGAAACATGTTTCATATCAAAAGATAATTTATATTTTCTTACAAATGAAACTTTATGGCACGATACTTATTGGCAGAAAGAATCAAAAAAAAATTTTTTGGATCAATTTTCAAAAATATTTTCAAATTATGAAGTAAATCATAGGAATAAATTAACCCTGCCATTTTTACCCTGGATGATTAACGCTAATCATGGAGACAGTGTTTTTCACAATCATGAGAGAGATAAGACTTTTTTTAAGAATTTAGAATCCACAGATAAAATCGAAAAGATAAGCATTATCACTTCGAATAAAATTATTTCTGATGAACATGTCTTAAGGTACGAGTTTGCTAAAAAATTAAAATCTTATTTTGGTCAAGACATTGAATGGTTTGGTATTGGCATTAATGAAATTGAGGAAAAATGGGAGGGGATTCATCCTTTTAAATACCACATTGCATTAGAGAATAAAAGACAAAATTACGTGATATCAGAAAAACTTTATGATTCTTTTTTAGGCCTAAGTTATCCACTCTATAGCGGTGCACCAAATGTTTATGATTACTTTCCAAAAAATTCATTAACTACAATTGATATAACAGATTTCAAATCCTCATTAGACACAATTAAAGAGTGTTTAAATAAAAATACATATGATAAAAATTTCCAATCAATTTTAAATGCTAAAAATATTGTTCTTAATGAATTAAATCTATTTAATAGAATTGTAAATATTATTAAAGATGAAATTACTACCACATCCAAGAAGCAAAAAATAACTTTGAAAGATACAAAGTCTTATATAAAAAATTATGAAAGAAGATATAAATTAAAAAAGAATTTATATAATTTAATCAAAAAATGAACAATAACTTACGCATTTGTATAATTTGATTAGATGATCAGAATTGTAGACATTCAGGGCGGTTTTGGTAATCAATTATTTCAATACGCTTTTGCTTTAAATTTAATGAAAAAGGGCTTCAAAGTTTTTACATATTTTGGAAAAGAGTATCAAGAGGGTAAAAAAAATAAAAGTTATTCAGAGGAAAGACAAATTATAATTGATAGTAAAGAATTTGGAATAAAAAAATTAAATACCATAACTTATTTTTTTCTTGAATTTTTTAAAAGAATACCTTATTTCAAAAACAGATATTATCAAATAATTTTTGAGAAAGATTTCAATAACCAAAAAAAATATAATTATATTACAAGTTTTAATGGTTTCTGGCAGGATATTACAACTGTAGAGAATTCTTTGGATGACATAAAAAAAGTATTCTTAAATAAAAAATATTTATCCGAAGCCGAAAAATCAAGAACTTTGGTTCAGGTAAGAAGAGGAGATTTTGTTTCATTTAATAATGATTTAAAAATTGAATTTTATGAAAGTGCTTTATTAAAAATAAATAAAATTATTGAGGAAATTGATTTTGATGTTGTTACTGACGATGTTGAATGGGTCAAGAACAATAGTATATTTTCCAGTGCAAAAAATATATTTCCACCAAGTGATGACAGAAATGAAGTTTTAAATTTATTTAAAAGAATGCTTACTTATAAAAATTTTATAGTTGGAAATAGCACCTTTACATTATGGGCTGCTTTAATTTCTAGTGATAAAAATTCGAAAGTTATTATTGATGAAAAATTTTCATACCAACTGAATATGAATGAAAGTAAATTATTTTCAGACTGGATTATTGTTAAGAGTTCTTGATTATATCTTCAAAAATATAATCTAAATCTTTAGTGATAGACCAATTTGGAAAAGCTTGAATTAGTTCTGAATTGTCAGTTATATACCATTTGTGATCTCCTAATCTATTTTTTTCAGAAATATTAAATAAAGCTTTTTTATTTAATATGCTTTCACATTTTTCTATAGCTTCAATTACTGATACAGAATTATTTCGACCACCACCTATATTGTAAACTTCCCCATAAACAGGACTTTTTCTAATTTCCTCAATTAATTCTGCAACATCCTCAGAGTGAATGTTATCTCTTACTTGAAGTCCCTCATAGCCCTCAATTGTGTACTCCATATCATTTTTAATTGAATTAATTAAATAACTTAAAAATCCATGAGCTTTTGCTCCATTATGGCTACCTCCTGTCAGACATCCTCCTCTGAGAGAAATTGTTTTCATATTGTATGTTTTACCATATTCTTGAACTATCAAATCAGAAGTTAATTTACTTATACCAAAAAAAGAATGTAAATTTTTATCAATACTCATTGATGTATCTATGCCGTTAAAATATTTATTGCTAGATTTTAAATCATATCTAGTTTCTGATTTATCAAGCTCTAAATAATTCGGATTATCACCGTATACTTTATTTGTTGACATGTAAATGAAAACTGGATCATTTAAATTATTTTTTGAAATTTCCAATAAATTTAAAGTAGCGATTGCATTAATCTCAAAATCAATCATTTTATTTTCTCTTGCCCAATCATGAGATGGTTGAGCTGCACAATGAACTATCATTTCAATATCTTTATTTTTAAAAAAAATATTCTCTATTTGGTCCTTGTCACGTATATCTATATCAAAATGACTATAATTTTTTTTTGAATTTAAAAGTTCTAGATTTTTTTTATTTGAAGCATTCTCACCAAAAAAAATTTTTCTTTGATCATTATCAACACCCAATACTTCTATATTTCTATTTAGGTAAAAATTTGAAATTGTTGAACCAATTAAACCTAATGAGCCCGTTATTAAAATTTTCATATATTATTTAGATTGTAATTAAACATAATTTTTATAATTTATTAAATATGGCATCAAATTGAAGTATTTTTGAATTATTTTGGTAACTAAAATTATAAATTCCAAATAGGTCGTATTTTTTTTGTTCAAAATAGTTTAGATAATGGTTGAAGCTTTTTTGTTCATCGTATTGATTAACAACTAATATTTCAAGGTATACAACTTTTATTTTTCCAGATGAAATTATATTATCAGCTCCTTCAAGTACTTTATATTCAGAACCTTGAACATCTATCTTTAAAATATCAATAGCTTTTATATTGTGATTTTTTACAAACTCATCAATAGTGTCAAATTCACATTCAACAGTCTGAATCTTTTTTGGTGTTGTATACCCAAAACTTTCCATTGCTCCATCAATTAATTTTGTACTTGAATTTATTACTGATAAATTTGGATCGCCATCATCAATATAACTATAAAATTTTTCTTTACCTTTAAAATTACTAAAGCCAATATTAAAAGCTTCTGTATTCTCTAATAGTAAAGAAGTTTTTTTCAATTCTTTATAGCTGTTTTCAAAAGGTTCAAAACTATATACTTTTGAATTGGGAAAATATTGTTTAAAAATACTTAATGTTTCACCTTTGTGTGCACCAACGTCAAAAATTGTATTTTTTTTATCGTATTCAATTAATTCTTTTAGAGCTTCAATATATCTTGGAGTAGAAAACTCATCATCACTCAATTTTGAAAGAATATCATGAATTTGGCCTTTTTGTATATCTTCATTAAGTAGTTCTTTAATATAATTTTTTAATCTTATTTTTTCGTTATTTAAACTTTTATTGTTATTTTTGATGTCATTAATTTCTTTAATATACGAAACTTTTAATCCGAAAATTCTAAATATTCTATTAATTAGTTTTTTAAATTTATCCATTTTAATATGATGTTCTAAAGCTCTGTACTTGGTCTGAAATATAGTTTGAAGTATATTCCATATTAAAGTATTTTGTATTACATTCTTTTCCATAATTTAACATTTCTATATGTTTATTAGTGTTAAGTATTTTTTCTACTTTTTCATGAATTGAGTCTATGTCTTCAAGTTTTACTAATAGAGCTAACTTTTCCCATTCAATTTTGTCCTGAAAAGGCAATAAGAAATTATCACTTATGTAAATAGGTATGCTTCCTAAATTAATACTCTCATAAAGTCTAAACGAAGTTGGTCCATAACCTCTTGGACAAAGGGTAAACATTGACTGTGAGGTTAATTTTCTAAATTGTTTGTTATCTTTTTTAGAGGCACTTATCCCTAAATAATCAATAAGTTTATAGTCGTCAAAGTTGTGGTACATCTTCAATAATTCCTCTCTTATTTGGTGAGTATTCCTACCTAAATACCCAACTTTGAATTTCTTTCTTGTAAATAAAGTTGGTGTTTGTTTTTCGGTTAAAAGAGGAATATTAATATATGATAAATTATTATTTTTTGGAGTATTAAACATACCACTGCAGCTAAACACGATCGTATTATTTAAATTAACTAATGGTCCACCGTCATACTGAGTAACAGTAAAAAATTTATTATTTTTAAAATCTAATTTGTTAATGAAGCTTTTAAGCATTTCAATTTCTTTTCCATACTTATTTTTTACAAGATAATTTGTCCACTGTATTGGTAGATATGTTAATTCTGTCTTTATTTCTTTTTTAATATAATCATTATAAAAATAACCCTCAATTCCAATGGATTTGTTGTGAATTGGGTAGTTTAGTACAGATAAATCTATCAATTCTTTTGGTATGTTTCCAATCATTTTTGATTTTTTAATTTTTCTAACAAAATACTTACTTTCTTATCTGCTTTATCTTTATGTGATACATAATAGCTGTCTGGTCTTAAACGATGATAATGTGAAAGGCTTGACAAAATTTTAATTTCACAATTATTTGATAACCAAAAATAAGAGACTGCTAATGCATCTGCTGATGCATAATCTTCATTTAATCCCTTTTTACAATTATCTAGATATGTATTCTTGTCGAATAACCAATTTCCTAAATTTAAAACAAAATCCATATTCTTGCTTGTTATATTGCTTACAGGTATATTTGATTGAATATTTTTTTTACTTATTAAAGTATCATTTTGTACAATCACAATCTTGTCAATAATATTTTTAGAGATTGTTACTTTTCCTTTTTTAAAAAGTTTTAATGATCCAGGAACATATAGTGTATTCTGTTTAAAATCTTTTTTTAAACTCGTTTTTAAATAATTTAAAGATTTTTTATCAGGAATATTATCTGAATCAATTTGATAGACGATATTATTTTTACATTTTTCTATTGAGCAAAACTTATTTTCAAATCCTCCTAAGTTTTTTTCGTTTCTGAAGAGTTGGATTTTATTTTTGTACGTTTTATTTAATTTATTTACAATTTTTTTTATCTTTCTAAATTCTTTTAAATCAGAACAATCATCGGAAATTATTATTTCATCAGCAAAATTACTCTGAAGAAATGGATATATGCAACTTTTTAAATATTTTGATGAATTGTATGTTGGAACAGCTACGCTAATTTTATTCATTTTTAAGCTATCGTCATTATAGTTATTAAAGTGAATAGTATTATTCAACAATTTTTTATATATAATTTAAATAAATTTTGTGAGGACAATTGCTAATTAGTTTTAACAAACTTATAAACAAATATAACCTAAAAATAAGAGGTGTATCACACTTTGGTGCGCATAAAGGACAAGAAGTAAAAAGTTATTTAGAAAACGGAATAACAAATATACATTTATTTGAGCCACAAAGAAATGCTTATGAATTGTTAAGTTATAAATTTAAGGATGTAGGCGAAGTCAATTTGTATAATTTTGGTCTTGGAGACTCAAATGAATCAATGACCCTTAACGTAGAAAAAAATAATGATGGAATGAGTTCTTCTGTTTTAGAGCCACTTGAGCATAAAAAATATTATCCAGAAATTGAATTTAATGAATCTGAACAAATAAATATAAAAAGATATGAGGATTTGGGTCTGTCAAATGTAAATTTTTTGAATATAGATATACAAGGTTTTGAATTGGAAGCGTTAAAAGGATGTGGAGACAAATTATATGAAATTGACTATATATATATTGAAATTAACAGAAAAGAACTCTATCTTAATAATCCACACATAAGTGACATTGATAAATATCTCAGAAACTATCTCTTTTTGAGGGTCAAAACTATCTGGGCAAGTTCAAATTTACCTTTTGGTGATGCTCTATATATAAAAAAAAATAATTTATCAAAAAATTATATAATTTTTTGTAATGCTAAATCCTTACTGTGGTCGACGGGATTATTTTATGTTTTCATTGATTTTTCTAGGTCAATAAAAAAATTTCTAATGAAAATAAGAAACTATTTAAAAACTATAGTGTAGATATGTCTAATTTTTGGTCAAAGGAATTGCCTGCAGGATATTATGACGAAATTCTTAAAGAAGAAAAAAATATAAAAAGAGGCATACAAAAAAATTGGCATATGACAATTTTTAAAAATGTCTCTAAAAATATTACTGATAAAATGACTCATCTTGATTATGCCTGTGGTCCCGGTACTTTTATTGGGAAATTTACAAATGCAAAATCAATTGGAGTTGACTTGTCTGAACAACAAATAAAATATGCCAGTACCACCTATCAAAATGAAGGAGATTTTTATACTCTACAAGATTTTAATATCAAAGATTATGAAGGAAAATTTGATGTAGTCACCGTTTTAGGTTTATTAGAATTTATTGATTCAAGAGATGCTGAACAACTAATTGATAATTTGCTAAAGTTGATTAAGCAAGATGGAAAAATAATTTTTTCAACTCCTAACTATGGTGGTTCGATGAAAATTCTTGAATTGATTTTGAACAGATTAGGTCCAATAAATTATAAAAATGAATTTAAAGTTAGATATACAGAAGATAAAATTCATAAACTCTTTTCAAATATATCCCAAAATTATAAAGTCGAAAAAATTGTTAATTTTGGTATATTTTTATCCTTTTTAAATATAAGAATATCAAATAGAGCTATTTCACTAATCAATAAATTGTTTAATGGATATTTTGGATTTATCTTTCTTATTTCAATACAAAAAGAGGATTAAAAAAACTTAATAACTTTTTTAATGATACTATTTAAAATATGCAGTTATCAAATCTTAGTATTATTTTACCTACATTTAATGAGGGTGAAAACTTAAAGCAGTTAGTACCAGAGCTATTAACTGTTTTTAAAGATTTAGATTTGAAAAACTCAGAAATTATAATATCTGACGATGGATCTACTGATAATACAAAAGATATTTTAGAAAATATAGATTTCAAAGACAATGTAATTTTACTAGAGCGCTCTGCTAGGCCTTCTCTTCCTATGTCAATATATGATGGAATTTGCTTGGCAAA
>Ga0310343_10000182_pt1 | contig 28321 bp, 28 predicted proteins | sample HC15DNA2025_MG_FD_203519 | JGI IMG/M metagenome (GOLD analysis project Ga0310343, IMG submission 203519) | Marine microbial communities from station ALOHA, North Pacific Subtropical Gyre - HC15-DNA-20-25_MG | ecosystem: Environmental > Aquatic > Marine > Oceanic | place: Pacific Ocean: North...
GCAATAGAAAACCTGTTAAATCTTTCAAAATAAAAATATGTCAAACCTATATATTGTTGCAACCCCTATTGGCAATTTAGATGACATTACTTTAAGGGCAAAAAAAATACTACAAAATGTAGAAATTATAATTGCTGAAAATACCTATAACAGTAAAAAATTATTAAAAAAGATTAATTCAAATGCAAGAATTATTCAGTATAACGATCACTCAAAAGAAAAAGATATAGAGTATATTCTAGATATATTGAGCAGGAACGATATAGCACTCATTACAGATGCGGGGACACCAGGAGTATGTGACCCAGGAGCACTGATAGTAAAAATTTCAAAAAAATATAACCATAAAATTATTCCAATACCTGGACCGTCATCCATAGTTGCTGCATTCTCTGTTTCAGGAATTTCTAGCAATGAATTTCAATTTATTGGATTTCTTCCAAAAAAACAAAAAGCAAGACAAGATAAAATCTTAGAAATCAAAAATAGTACTATACCTACAGTAATGTTTGAATCACCACATAGATTCAATCAAACAATTATAGATATTGAAAAAATTATGCCGGAGAGAGAAATATTTATAGCAAAAGAAATTACAAAAATTTTTGAAACATTAATTCATGGTAATGCAGAAAAAATTCAAAGCATATTTTCAAAAGAAAATATTAAGGGTGAATTTGTAATTATTATAAATGGTGATAAAAAGAAAAAAAATAATACTACCAAAAATAATGATATAGAGAAAATATTAAAAACTATGAAAAGAGAAAACATATCAGGAAAAGTAGCTTCTAAAATAGTTTCAGAAAATTTCAATATATCAAAAAGTTCAGCATATAAATTATTTTTAGATTTACCATAAAAGTATTATTCTTAAAATAAGTTTATAATAAATAATAAAAATTTATAAGGAATGAAATTGAGAAGGAAAATCCTAGTAGGTGTAGCGTGGCCATATGTTAATGGAGAACCTCATCTAGGTCACATAGCTGGCATGAATATGTCAGCAGACATCTTTGCTAGATTTCACAGAATCTCTGGTAATGATGTAGTTATGGTTTCTGGCTCAGACATGCATGGAACACCAACTGCCTTAAAAGCTATTGATGAAAATACAACTCCTGAGAAAATTGCTACAAAATATCATAAAATTTGGGAACAGGCATTAAATGACATGGGGTTTTCATATGATTTATATACTAATACTCATACTCAAGAACATCAAGATGTAGTTCATGATATATTTCTAAAATTAGAAAAAAAAGACCTCTTATATGAACAAACCCAATCAATGCCTTTTTCTGAAAAAGAAAAACTTTTTTTATCGGACAGATTTGTATATGGTGAATGCCCTTACTGTGATGAAAATAAAGCTAGAGGAGATCAATGTGAAAAATGTGGAAAAACATTAGATCCAATTGACCTAAAAAATATCAAAAGTATACGTGATAATTCAACACCGGTATTTAAGGAAACTACTCATAAATTTATTAAGTTGAGTTTTTTTGAAGAAAAATTAAGAAGTTGGATTGAAAGCAGATCTGATTGGAGGCAAAATGTAGTTAATCAATCATTAGGAATGATAAAAGAAGGCTTGCATGATAGGGCTATTACTAGAGATATTGAATGGGGAATTCCTGTACCAGTTAGCGATGAAAAATATTCCTCAAAAAGCATATATGTTTGGTTCGAGGCAGTCATAGGATATTTGTCTGCAACAAAAAGCTGGGCAAAAAAACAAGGTGATAAAAATCTATGGAAAAAATGGTGGATCGATCCTGATGGTGAAACATATTATTTTCAAGGTAAAGATAACATCCCATTTCACACCATTATATGGCCAGCTATACTCTTAGGTTACGAGGAACTAAATTTACCAACAGATGTGGTTGCTAATGAATACTTAAACCTTGGTGGATTGGACTTTTCAAAGAGTAAGGGGCACGCTGTTTGGGTTAGAGAATTTTTAAAAAGTTATGAATCTGAACCTTTAAGATATTACCTTACTAAAATCATGCCTGAAACATCTGACTCTGAGTTTACATGGAAGGGTTTTGTAGAAAGTAACAATAATGAATTAGTTGCAACTCTTGGAAATTTTGTTCACAGGATATTTAATATCATAAATAAGAATTATGACGGAATTATACCTGATCCTCAATCTATTGAAAAAGAAGATGAAAAAATACTTGATCAATGTAAAAAAACATTAATTGATATATCAAGCTGCATAGACTCTAGGAAATTTCGTAACGCGTTAAATCATTTGATGCAACTTGCCAGGGACGGGAATAAATATATTGACAAAAAAGAACCATGGAAAATGGTAAAAATTGATAAAAAATTGAGCTCTACTAGCCTTTGGGTAGGATGTAATATAATTTCTGCGCTAAGAACAGCTATGTATCCATTTTTGCCAAAAACATCAGATAAAATTCATAATATGATTTTTGATGATAGCGACACATTAAGAGATGGTTGGAGCGTGAGGGAAATACCACCAGAAACAAAACTTAAGAACGTAAAAACTTTATTTATAAAATTAGATGAATCTGTGATTGACTTCGAAAACGGAAAATTTAAGGACTAGATATTGGATCCTGATGTAATATATAAACCTGTTAAGAAAGAACTTAATTTAGTTTTTGAAAAAATTGTTAATGTTTCTTCAAAATATGACAAAGATAAAAAAAATCAACAAGTTTTTGAACAGTTATCACATGTTCTTTCAGTGCCAGGAAAGAGAATACGTCCATCAATAACTTTATTAGTATCTAATCTCTGGGGTGAATCTGATATTGATAAAACAATATTAATGGCAACAGGGGTTGAGCTTCTACACATAGCTACATTAGTACACGACGATACTGTTGATCATGCAAACTTAAGACGAGGACATAAAACTGCGAGTAGTTTATGGGGGAGAAATGCTGCTGTTTTAATAGGAGATTATATATTTGCCACATCAGCAATATTTGTTTGTGAAACAAACAATGTGAGACTTATAAAAAGGTTTGCAGAAACAATAACAGAATTATCTAGGGGAGAATTAAATGAAATTAATGACTCTTGGAAACCTATTATATCTGAGGATAAGTACTATCAAAGAATTTACGATAAAACTGCATCTTTATTTTGCACCGCTACTGAAAGTGGAGCTTTGTTAGGAAAATCTACTGAAAAAAACGCCAACGATCTAAAAAATTTTGGTTACTTTTTAGGCATGGCATATCAAATAATAGATGATTTATTAGATTATAAATATTCAACAGATGATATTGGCAAACCTTCAACAAATGATCTCCGAGAAGGAATAATGACACTCCCTTCAATTTATGCTTATAATAATGGTTTAGAAAAAGAAATTAATAATTATATGAATTCATCTGAGGAAAAAAGATTATCTGCTTTACCTAAACTTGTTGATAAAATCAGAAATTCTGGAGGCATAGAATATTCAGAGAAAAAATCAAAAGATTTATTAGATAGTGGAAAAAAAATACTTAATAATTTGCCAAATTCTACTTACAAAAATTCTCTAGAAATAATTGTAGAGTATCTTGGATCAAGAAAAAAATAAACTCTTAGGGATAACTATAGTTGCTAAAAAAAGAACGAGCAGCATACGTAATGAAAAAATTAGATGAAGTTTTTCCGAAAACTCCTATCCCATTAGTACATTCTAATAAATTCGAACTATTAATTGCAGTTTTACTAAGCGCTCAGTGCACTGATGAAAGAGTTAATAAAGTATCATCTAAACTTTTTTCTTTGGCAAATAATCCAAAAGAAATGTCAAAAATCTCCGTTGAAACAATATATTCTTTAATTAAACCCTGTGGCTTAGGACCAAAAAAATCTAAAAATATAGTTAGTATTTCAAAAATACTAACTGAAAGGTATGGAGGAAAGGTTCCGTCAACTTATAAGGAATTAGAAAAATTACCAGGTATTGGGCATAAAACTGCAAGTGTTGTTATGTCTCAGGGTTTTGGTCATCCTGCCTTTCCAGTTGATACACATATACATAGATTAGCTCAAAGATGGGGGCTGTCTAAAGGGAAAAATGTTTCTCAAACTGAAAAAGACCTGAAAAGTTTATTTCCAAAAAGTAAATGGAATAAATTGCACCTACAAATTATTTTTTACGGTAGATCATTTTGTAGCGCAAGAGGGTGTGATGGTAGAAAATGTGAAATTTGTGTAACCTGCTTTCCCAAGCGGATAAAACCTTTTATAGCAAACAAAGCATAAAAAAAGCCTACTTTTTTCATTTCGATAAAATATTACATTTTAGTTACAAAAAATTAAGTATTTTTTTTAGTAAAATATATAATATTGTAATTATGGGGCCATCGTCCAGCGGCCTAGGACACCACCCTTTCAAGGTGGAGACCGGAGTTCGAGTCTCCGTGGCCCTACCAAAATATATTTTACATAGTGATATGTACTTTTATTGATCCAGATTTTTTATCTGATGCAATATCAAAACCTTTTTGAATGTTTTCTAAATTAAATCGGTGTGTAACTATATCTTTATATGGAAATCTATTTGAATCAAGTAAATCTATTGCTATCTCATAATCATGAATTCCATTTGATTCAGAATAACACATTACTGATTCTATTCTAATCTCTCTTAATGAAGCATCGATTAAGTCTAATTCCATAGGGATTTTCATGCCTCCTAGATAAACCATTTTACCCTGACTCTTAGTAGCTCTAATTGATTGGTGGAATGTTTCAGATTGATGACCTCCAATCGACTCAACGACAATATCAGCTCCTATACCACCTGAAGCATCAAAGCATGCATCTTCGAATTCTCCACTTTTTGAGCTTACAACCACATCAGCACCCATTTTTTTTGCTGCTTCTACTTGTTGTGGATATCTAGCTGAAGCAATTACTTTCTTTGCTCCAAAAGTTTTTGCTACAACAATAGATGACAGACCAATAGTTGATGAACCAACAACTCCAACAATATCCCCTTTTTGCATTTGAGAATACCTTAATGCATGGACACTCACAGCCATAGGCTCTACTAATGCTCCATTTGTCCAATCTAAAGAATCGGGTAATTTAAATAAGCCTGATGGTAATCGAGTAATATATTCTCCAAATCCACCTCCAGTATCTTCTATCCTATGAATACAATGTCTCATCTGCCCATTTTTACAATATATACAATTTAGGCACGCTCTTCCTGCACCTATCATTTCTACTGCAACTCTATCGCCTGGAACTAAATTTTTATTATTATTACCTATTTCAATAATTTCTCCGGCTACTTCATGCCCTGAAGGTAAAATTTGTGATTCATTTCTCTCTGTTGTCAAGTGAATATCCGAACCGCAAATACCTGATTGAATAACCTTAATTAGTGCAGAGTTTTTAAATCTTTTTGGAAAAGGAACTTTTTGAACAAGGTAATCACCTTGGCCATTATCTAAGGCTGCTTTCATGAGTTTTTCACCCATTAATTATTCCTTTTAAAATTTGTAAAATAAAACATTATTATAAACAATGGAACACTGACCATTAAAATAATTAATATCATAATCATTGTAAATGCTGAAAAACCTGTAACATTCATTATTTTATCGATTATTGCTTCAATTAATTCAGGATCAACTGATTCTGAATGATGTAATAAATAATTATAAGGCATTATTAGTTACACCTGTTTCTTTTATATATCTAATTGATTTAGATTTTTCAGGTAGAGATAACGAAACAAATCCTGCAAATAGTAAAGTTATTACTCCAAGTAAGAATGCATAGTCATAAGTTCCCCATTTAGTAAATGACCAACCAAAAAATATAACAGCTCCAGCCCCTCCAATTTGATGAGACATGCTTGATATTCCAAAAAGAGTACCCATATTTTTCAAACCATAAATATCAGAGGTGAGAGAAGCAGTTAATGGTACAGTTGCTAGCCATGACGCCCCACCAATAATAGCAAAAGACCATATAGCATAATTTGAAGGTAAAATTATTATAGATGCAAAAGCTAAGCCTCTTACCAAATAAACTATTCCTAGTAAGTTTTTTCTCTGAAACTTATCTGATAAAAGTCCAATAAATATTACTCCAATAGCATTTATAATACTCAGAATACCAAAAGCTAAAGCAGCAGTGCCTGTTCCAATGTCTTCACTTAAAGCCCAACGAATAAAATGAACAGAAATTGAGCCAGTTGTTATTCCACATACAAAATATGAGAGAGATAGATTCCACATAGGTTTCGTTTTGAGTGATGAAATCCAACTAGAAAAAAAGTAAGGACCGATAATTTGTTTTTCACTTAATGTTTTTTTATTAGCTTTTATTTCTCCATCAGGTAGCATACTTAATTCTTCTGGTTTATTTTTTACAAATAACAACATAAGTGGAACGCCAATAAGTAGTGAAAACACACCAAGAATCATCCATGAATACCTCCAACCAAATTCAATTAATGAAAAACTTAAAAAAGGAACAATTACTAAACTACCCACTGAACCACCTGACATAACTATAGCCATAGCTGTACCTCTTTTTTTTACAAACCATTTTGATACTATTACACCAACTGTTGCAGGAGAAACTCCTCCTGAAAAAAATGCTGTTATAAACCCATATAAAATTAACAACCCAAATACACTATTAATTAGTGAAATTAATGCAGTTGATATGGACATTATTGTCAAGGATATTACGATAACTATCCTTGCACCATATAAATCTGCTAATCTGCCGAGTAAAGGTTGAGAAAATCCATTTACCAACCATCCCATTGACGCAGCAAATGAAATAGCAGCTGTAGTTACTTGCCAATCATCTTCCCAAGTCTTGACAAAAACACCAAAACCTTGTCTGCTTCCTATAGTCAAAAAACTTGTAAAAAATAATGATAAAACTATCAGCCAACCATAAAAAAAATTTTTATTTGAGAGTTTTTTCATAATCATAAAACACTAGTCAATCATTAATATTTCACACGAATCACGATTAATTATTCCATTAATAGATTCTTCTGGTATAGTTGGCAAGTGATGGTCTTTAGCAAATTTAGGAAGATTTAAAAGACTATCAATATTATCCTGCGGTTTAGTTACAGGCCAATCTGAACCAAACAAAATTTTATCTATTGCTCCCCATTCATAAAATAACCTCATCCCCTGCCAAAAAGAATAAGGTCTATAAAATTGGGCAGACATATCAGCCCATACATTTGGATGCTTTCTAACAACTGATAAACAATCTGTCTGCCATGGATGCCCTAGATGAGCTAGAATCATTGTTAGCTTAGGAAATGCCATAGCAATTTTGTCAGTAGTTAATAACGGGTGAGCGTAAGTCAAGGGCGCTTCAGTCATAGGTGAAGTACCTTGATGAAATATTATAGGAATTTTATCTTTTTCTAATCTTGCAAATAAACGAAATGCTTCTTCGGATAGAGGGTCGAAATCTTGATAATTTGGTCCAAGTTTTATACCTTGACAATTTAAATCACCAATGCATCTTTCATATTCTTCCTCCCAATTAGGGTCTAAAGGATGAAGAGTCATAAATGGGATAATTTTTTCAGGATTTTTTAGAGAAGTTTGGTAAGCTACGTCATTCTGATTAAGATTTTTTGGCCAACCCGATACTTTTAGAACTCTTTCATTAGGCTTCCATGGTCTAGGAGCAATGCCAAAAATAAAAGACTTATCAACAATTTTCATATCCTTAATATAATCATCAATCGAATTTGTCAATTGAACTTTATCTCCAGATCTCATAGCTGTTTCATAAGCCATTTCATCCTCGGGAACTGTGTCCATGTGACTAGGCAAATGTGTATGTACATCAATTATCATATTTTCTCCTTGCTTAAATATTTTATATGAGATTTCGGTTGCCATCCAAGATATTGTTTTGCTTTTGTAAGATTATGCTCCTCCTCATTTTCATCTCCAGCTATAAAGATAGGATCAAATCTACCATGACCTTTATTAATTTTATCTAAAGATAAAATGTACGCGTTAGCTAAATCTTCCTCGTCTGTTACATATAAATCTGTTATTGGTGCTAATCTTTCCTTTGCGTGTCTTATTTTTATATATTCGTTTCTTTTTCTTGGGCCTGTTATTCTTAGAGCAATAATATTCATATCAAACCAACTAGAAAAATATTGACATATTTTTTCTCCAAAGCCTTTGCTTAGACCATATACGCTAGGTGTATCTAGAGACATATTTTCAGTTGGAAAATATTTTCTTTCTCTGTAATGAACACTCATAGAACTTGTGTAAATTCCTTTACTTATGCCTTTTTCTTGAGCAAGCCATAGAAATGTATGTAAGCCTAAACAATTGGTAAAGTAGTTTTCTTGTATTATTTTTACATCTTGCTGAGTATTAGATCCCCCTTGAGGACTCTGCATTGCAAGCCATATAAATGCATCTGTATCTTTTACTGCTTGATTAATTGCATTAGGGTCATCTATTGAGCCATTAATCCATTCGATATCTATTTTTGGCTTTTTTATATCAAGAACTTTTAGAGTAAAATTTTTTTCGATTAGGTATGGAGTAATAAATGACCCCACCATACCAGATCCTCCTACAAGTAATACTTTCATAAAATCTTATCCTTCCTATCTATTATTTTTTCAGTCTAGAGTGTAATTAAGTCTACATGAAGCTTCATTTAATTCTTTTATAATTTCTAAAGGTAATTTAATTGTCATTGCATCAGCAGCTTCAGAAATTTGCTCTGAATTATCAGCTCCGGATATTGCTAAAGTAACTTCTGGATGAGATAAAACCCACGAAATCGCTAACTGTGACATTTCTATTCCTAATGTTTTTGAAATTTCATCTACTTTATTTATGAACAAGCCAGTCTCACCACTTAAGAATTTTTCATAATCATTTTTTCTTTTTGAACCCCAAAGAGTATTTTTTTGAGGTTTCTCTCCTGGCTTATATGTGCCACTCAATAAACCCACTCCGAGAGGACTATACGCCATAAAGCCTAACCCAATATCCCTAATCATTGGAAACATTTCACTCTCAGCCTCTCTATTTAATAATGAATACGGATTTTGAACACATAACAAAGGATGAGCGTTTATAGAATCTTGCACTCTTAAGGCTTGAACAACTTGCCAAGACTTAAAGTTGCTTACGCCAACATATAATATTTTTCCTTGATTCTTTAATATTTCCATGGCTCTAAATTGTTCTTCAAATGAACTAATTGATTCAAAAACATGAAATATATATATATCAATTCTATCCGTTGAGAGCCTTTGTAGAGATTTTTCAACTTGATTAATTATGTGATAAGCTGAAACACCTTTATCGTTGGGACCATTACCCATAGGGGAGGCAACTTTTGATGTTATTACCAGATCATTCCTTTTATTTTTGATTATTTTACTAAGTAATTTTTCTGAAGAACCAATATTTTTTCTGTCATCCATATAACCATATACATTTGCACAGTCTATTAAATTTATTCCTTTATCAATAGCTGTATTAATTGTTTTGGTTGCTTCTTTTTCATCATTTTGACCACGAAAACCTAATCCTAATGCAACTTTTGAAACTTTAAGGCTAGAAGTACCGAAATTAACATATTGGTCGGACATGAAATTCTCCAATCAACAAATATATTTGTTAATATTAAACTATAAAAATAAAATTATTTATAAATATGAACCAAAGCATAGTAATAGTCAATAATCTTTCAAAAAAATACAATGAGGTTTACGCTGTTAATGATATTTCGTTTAAGGTAAATAAAGGAGAAATATTTGGGCTTCTTGGTCCAAATGGTGCAGGTAAAACAACTACTGTTGAAATTTTAGAAGGACTAATCAGTCCAGATAGTGGAGAAGCAATAATTGACGGTATTGATGCTATAAAAAATACAAAAAAAATCCGATCAATCATAGGAATACAACTACAACAAAATGCATTTTTTGAAAATCTAAATTTGTATGAAATTATTGATGTTTATTCTAAATTATATAGTTCAAATAACGATCCTAATATAATCTTAGAAAAAGTTGACTTAGTATCCAAAAAAGATGCATCATATAATGAATTATCTGGAGGGCAGAAACAAAGACTTGCAATTGGAATAGCATTAGTAAATGATCCAGTTGTAATTTTTCTTGATGAACCTACCACTGGCCTTGATCCTCAAGCAAGAAGAAATCTATGGGAGCTGATTAATAATCTTAAAGGCCAGGGAAAAACCATTTTATTAACCACCCATTATATGGAAGAAGCCGAGGAATTATGCGATAGAGTTGCAATAATTGAAAATGGAAAAATTATTGCTCTTAATTCGCCTCAAAAATTAATTTCTGAGCTTATTTCTAGTGGATTTAAAGCACAAAAAAAAATCAATGAAGCAACATTAGATGATGTTTTCTTAAACTTAACTGGAAAAAAATTAATCTAACTTAATAATGAAACTATTCTTCGCACTAACCATAATCAATATAAAAATGTATTTTAGAAATAAACAGGGTATATTTTGGACACTGTTTTTTCCCGGATTTATAATGATTATTTTTGGCTTCCAGTCCGTTTTTTCTGTTTCAGAAAACCCTCAAATCAGTGTATTTATAAGTGAAAACCCATCTAATAATTCTCAACAAAAATTGACTGAAAAAGAAGAAATTTTACTGAATAATATTTCTAATGATATAAAAAATATTTTGGGGATAAAAACCATTTACAGGCTAACTAATATAACCAAAAATCAAAACTACGAAGAAGATAGTATAATTAGAGTAAATATATCTAGAGATATTATCAATAATACTTCCTTATGTGAAAAAATATCTGATAGTTGCAAGGTTGTATTTACGTATGATGAATCATTTAAAAAGGATTCATTGACTAGTAAAATAATCATAGAAAAAAATCTACAAAAAATTATCCTTGAAAATTATCCTGAGCTAGGTTCAAATAATGCTACTAAATATATTAATTCAATTAATTATATTTTGAATGATGAGAAATCAAAAAATAATTATAAAAATTGGATAGTTCCAGGAATAGCTGCTATGGCAATTATGCAAACAGGCATTTTTTCTGTAGGTTTTACATTGGTTAGATTAAAAAGAACTGGTACCTTACGAAGAATAAAAGCTACTCCAGCTGGAGCGTCTCATTTTTTAGCAGCACAAATAGCCACAAGAGGGATAGTAATTTTATTACAAACATACTTACTCTTATTATTAGGTAAAGTTTTTTTAGGCGCAGATATTAACATTTCTAATTTTATTTTTTGGGTAAATATCACTATAATTTCATTAATTGGAGGAGCTGTTTTTATTGGACTAGGATTAGCAATTTCTGGTAAATCCAGAAGCGAGGATACATTAGCGCCCGTTGCAAACCTTATAGTGTTTCCAATGATGATACTTTCCGGAATATTTTTTCCTGTTTCTTCATTACCAAACTGGCTCTCAAATTTTACACAATTTTTTCCCTTATCATTTCTTGCAAATTTGATGAGATCCACTACAATGGATGAACTACAAATCTTATCTTCAGGTATACAAACAATAGGTTTAATAGTCTGGTTTGTTATAATTTTCTTGATTGCTATTAAACTTTTTGAGTGGGAATAATTATGTCTGAAAAAAAAACTTTTTCTATCGGTGAATTATCAGAAATGAGTAATCTCTCCACTGCAACTATTAATTATTATGTAAAAATAGGTGTCCTTGCTCCTCCAAAAAAAATTAATAAAACAAGAGCAATATATTCTGAAAATCACATAAAGATTCTAAAAAAAATAAAAAACCTTAAGAAGAAAAAAATAAATCTGAATGGTATTAAAGAAATAATAAACAATTCAGATTACTCAAATATAATTAATAATAAAATAAAAAATGAGAAAATTAGTATTAATCAATTAATTGTTAATAGCAATATTTCTCAAGATATATATGAAAAACTTATTGACGCTAGAATAATTAAATTTCCAAAAACATCTGATCAAGGTATCCCGTACCACACATTAAATGATTTTGCTCTTTCTCAAGCTATTGGAGAAATAATAAATCATGGTGTTAATATTGAACAAATCTTAAAAAATAAAGACCATTCTATTCTCTCAAAATCAGAATCAATGCTATTGGCTGAGTATATAAAATCAATAGAAGGTGAAAAAAATAGAAAAAATATTTCTAGCATTATTCAATCTTTTGACACTATAAGAAAATATTTGAGAAGATTAGAATTAGAAAAAATTTTATATAGAAAATAATTTAATTTCTTCTTTTTGTCTTAACATAGTCCAGTATTGCCATCAGTCCATCTTCATTCGCACCCAGTGATTTCGCTTTCTTGAAATCCTTTGATGAATTTTCATCTTCTCCAATAGCATAATAAGCTACACATCTGTTACCATATGCATCAACTAGCTTATTATCAAGTAATATAGCATTTGAGAGATTTATGATTGCTTGCTCAAAGTTTCCTAAACTTAGGTGAGCAGTTCCCAAATTAAACTGTATTTTTGGGTTTTCAGGATCTAGCCAAGCTGCTTCTTCAAACAGCTTAGAAGCATCATTTGGATTACCAAGTTGTGCTAATTTTAATCCTTTATCAAATAATATTTTTGATTTTTTTATATCTTCATTTACTTTCATATCAATTAATATCTAATAAAAATTTTCTCATCAATAAATTAACTTTTTTACTTTTTTCAACTAATGGAATATGCCCGCTATTCTTAACTAATTCTAATGAAGAATTTTCAACTAATTTTTTTATCCTATATCCATGTCTCAATGGAAATATTTTATCATTTTCACCCCAAATAATTAAAATATTTTTTTGTATAGAAGATAGCTCTTTATCATTAAATATCATTTTTTGACCAAAAATATTTGTAACTGAATATAAACTTTTTCTCAAAGCTTCCGAATGATTATCAACTTTTGTTACTTTAAATGCATAATCTTTATATACATCGAATCCAGGAAATCTCGTTGACTGAACTTCTAAATTTTTTATTAACATATCGTTAGATCTGTTATTATTTTTATTTATTAAAAATTTTCCTAAAATAGGCACAGTGGCTAATCTAAATACCAAAGGAAACTCTTTTCCAAGCCCTGCAGAATCCATTAATATTACTTTTAAGAATCTTTCTGGAAATTTTAGTAAACAAGCAATTAGTCCCTGTCCACCCATTGATAATCCAACAACATTCGTTTTTCCCAAACCTAGATTATCCATAAATGAGATTATATAATTTCTCAATGAATCATTTAATGGTTTATTGTATGGTGTCCTATCAGATAAACCGAAACATGGATGATCAGGAACTATAACTCTATAAAATCTAGAAAAAAATCTTATCTGATTAAAGAAAATTCCTGAACCAGCCCCTCCTCCATGTAATAATAGTAGTGGTTCACCTTTACCATATTCTAAATAGTGTATATTTATTCCATTAATATTTGTATAGTGACCCTGATAACCCAATCCAACGAACTCTAGTAATGAACAAAGTGACTTATATACATTTTCTTGACTTTTAGTAAAATTGATAATATTTTTGTCCATAATTGGTTAAAATTTCTTATGTTTTAAGGTTATGTTAAATGGAATATAATTAAAATAACAATTAATGATAGATCAAATATGAAAAATTATAAACATCCCAATGATAGAGGATATACCAATCCTGAATTGTTTGTAACTACTGATTGGCTAGAAGATAATATAAATAAACCTAATCTTCAGATAGTTGATGTAGATTCTCCTGAAGAGTATCGCCTTGGTCATATCCCTGGAGCATCTAATCCAATAGATAATTTTTATAAGACTTCTCTTGAAGATAGAACACATCTTCAAGCCCCTGAAATATTTTCTGAAACAATGTCTAAACTAGGTATTGATAACTCAACACAAGTCATATGTTATGATCGTTCTGCAGGATTGTATTCATTCAGACTTATTTGGGCCCTATATTATCACGGGCACAAAAATGTAAAATTTTTGGATGGAGGATACCCTAAATGGATTCACGAAAATCGCGAAGTTACAAAAAATGAAACCATGACAGAAAATAAAATATTTAATACAAAAATTGACAAAAATATTTTTGCTGATAAAGATTTTTTACAAAAAAGCTTAGATGATAAATCAATTATAATTCTTGATGTTCGGAGTGACGATGAACGTAACGGGGTCAACTTAAGAGGAGGCTCTAGAGGAGGCAGAATACCTAGCTCAGTGCATATTGAATGGAAGAATTTCCATACAACAGGAAATATACCTATATTAAAGAGTGCAGAAGAAATAAGAAGAATACTTTCTGAAAATAGTATTACCAAAGATAAAAATATAATTACTTACTGTCAAGGTGGAATTCGTGCAGCACATACTTTTTGGGCATTGAAATTGTCTGGATTTAATAATGTAAAAAATTATGATGGATCTTGGAGAGAATGGGCTGAAGATTTTTCATGCCCAATAGAAAATTAATTATTTCAATTAACTAAAAATCAGAATAAAATGAAAATGAATAACACAAATTTAAACAATTCTATGGACATTAAAAAAATCTTAGTCCCTTTAGATGGGTCTTCTAAATCTGAAAAGATTTTACCTTATGCATGGCTTTTTTCAGAATGGTTTTCTAGTGAGTTGAATTTGTTCCATTCATTACCACCAAAACACCCATTGGCAAACTTAAAAAACAACTACTCATTCGTCCCAGATAATAATAATGATCGAGGGCTATTGTTAGCAGGTCTTTATATGAAAGAAGTACAGGAACATTTAGGTAAGCATAACATAAATTCAAAATGGGGAATAGCATCCGGGCAGATTGCATCCATGATTGTATCTAGAGCAGTTACAAGTTCTATAGAATTAATTGCAATGATAGCAAATCCAACAAATAAAATAAAAAGAATTTTTTTTCCAAAATCTATTGATTATTTGTGGAAAACTACATCCTGTCCAATACTTATCGTAAAAAATAATAGCTTCAATAGTAACTCGACAAATTCTATTACCCCCTCTGAAATCATAACTTCAAAAGAGATAATTACAAATCCAGTGCTATCAAAGTTAATTACCTCTATATCATTAGCGACCAATGTAACATTATTAATCTTTTTAGATAAAGAAGAAACTGAATTAGATGAGAAAATATCTAAATTACTTGATGATTATAAAATTAAATATAATATACTTTATTCTCAAAAAAATATTACCGAATCCATTAAAAAAGCTGCAATGAATAGTCCTCGTGCATGGATCGTTATAAACTCAAAATTACGATACGGAATAAATAGAGCAATCAATGGAAGTAATGCTGATGCTATTTTCAGAAGTACTGACAACCCTATAATTATCGTACCTGATAAGCATATAGTAAACCAAAGATCTAATCAGGTTCATAAAAATACGCAAAACTTAGAGATAAACAATTAAGTTTTTTCCTGATTTTTTCTTATTATGTAACTTATCAAAGCACCTATAGTACTACCAAACCAGGTATATGGAATTAATACTAACAAGATAACAATAAAAATATCTGATGTTATTCCAAAAACCTCATTAATACCAAATATAACTCTAAATAATATAAATATCAATCCTGGAATAGACATCAGAAGTGACATGAATAATCCAAACCTTATAGTAGTTTTTTCATCAGTTTTTGCAATCCCTCCTCCAATAAATCCTGCAACAAAAGGGCTTATTGGCACAGCTATAAAGTGAACTATTGGTATCGGTATCGAAACCAACATTATCAAAAAACCAACTAGAACACCATTAATCAACTTATCATCTTCTTATAAGTTTTCTGGAATTTCTAACTCAGAACAAATATTCTTAAACCACTCAATTACTTCTGGGTGTAAGGGTATACCTTTTTTTCTTCTCTCTATTCTTACTTCATGCTCAGGAAGCCCAGGATAAAAAACTCTATCATGACCAGGCATAGGTTTTGTTGTCTTAAAACTTTTCATCATTTCATCCATATTATTCTTAAATTCATGGATATCACCAAATGCATCAACTGAATATGCTGCTACAAAATGCCCTCTTCTATTATCTGATAAGTTTGCAAATCCTTCTGCAAAAGAAAGTTGTCCACATAAAATATCAACCATAATTCCTAAACCATATCCTTTGTGAGAACCAAGTTCTCTTGTAGAACCTAACGGTAATTGCCTTCTAACAGAATTAGCCGCAAAATCTGCAGAATTCCCACCTCGCATATCAGGAGTACCATCTTCATTAGCTACCCATCCTGGTTCCATCCCTTTTCCCATTCGGTTAGCCAAACCTATTTTATTTCCTGCTATAGAAGTCATTGCTGCATCAAACATAAAATGTGGCTGGTTATTACATGGCGCAGCAAAAGCTATAGGATTTGTACCTAGTTTAGGTTCTGCACCAAAAGTTGGTATCATTGCATTACCTCCCCCGGTCATACACCAACCAATCATATCTTTCTCTGCAGCAATCATAGCGTGGTATCCAGCTGCGCCCAAATGCCCAGAATTTCTTATAGAAACAACTCCTATACCAACTTCTTTAGCTTTTTTTATTGCAATTTCCATGGCTTTTGGCGCAATTATAATTCCAAGCCCTTTATCACCATCTATGGTTGCAGTAGAAGGAGTTTCTTTTACAATATCAAGTTTTGGTGTGGGATTGAGAACTTTTGAATTATATAAATCAACATAAGATCTTAGCATATTGGAAACGCCATGAGTATCAATCCCACTCTCATCAGCAAAAATTAATACATCTGCACCTAACACAGCTTCATCTTTTGGTACTCCACACTTAATAAAAATCTCTTCAACTAATCCTCTAAGTTTCTTTACATCTATTCTTACAGCGATATCATCTGGTACTTGGAAATGTTTTAACAAATGCTTACTCCTCAAGTTACAATTATTAATAATTTATATCTGAATCATACAAAATTTTATTATATTTAGTTATTAAAATAACTAACTATTTGATTTTTTCTATATGAAAAAATTTTTACTAAATCTTTTTTTACATAAAAATAATTAATTGCTCTACCTAAAAATCCAAAAGGAATTCTATAGTCCACTATGTCTTCCACAACTGTCTCTTTATCTGAGAGTCTAATAATTTTATGTAAATGTCTCCAATGATTATATGGCCCAATCAATTGTTTATCAACAAAAGAATTTGGTGGGTCCCATAATTCAATTAAACTTCTCCATCTTACACTAATCATATGAAGTTTTAATTTATAGTCTATTATAGTATTTTTCTTCATTGTTATAGGCCGAGGAGTTTCAATATTAAATCTCAACCAAGGAGGGGTTATAAAATTCAAGTTATCAGCACTTGAAAAAAAATTAAATGTATCATCTACAGATGCATTAACTATAGTCTTGTCATGAAGTCTATATAAGTTATTTTTTTTTCTTGTAATTTCTATGTTCAACTGGGTAGTTTAAATTGAATTGTTCAGTCTTTTCATTCTATCGTCGTAATCATTAGCAAATTTAGATACAGCTTCTAATATTGAACTTTCATCTAATTTTGCTTCTTTGATAACATCGTCTTCGGTACCTCCAGTTAACCATTGATCGTCAAAATCTGAGGTAAGGGAATATTCCTCAGTTAATTGGCCTAACCCACTAACAGGCCAAACTCTTTTTGTTCCTGTAGTTATAACCATACAATTGTTCTTATCTTTATTTGATAAAACCTTCTCTTTATATTCATCTGTCTGATGATTAAATAATTCTTCACTAATTGCTGAAATAATTTTTACATTTATTCCATTTTGTTCAATCTTATCCATTACATTTACAAGATTAACTGTTGAACTAGATCCTTGAACTAATACCACTCCATGTTTTGGTTTTGATTCATCATAATCTCTAATCATATACATACCTTTAGAAGCTGCATTTATATCTTTATCTGAAAATTTTGATCTATCAGCTACAGGAAAGTCTGGTCTTGCGACTTCTAAAACTATGATTCCTACTTTTGGATCACGTGCTGCAATTTCTGCTGCAGCAAAGTAACCTGGTGCAACATCATTATAATCCCAAAAACTTAATACAATAACCTGCCCTTTTGGAAATAATTTCCATACTTGCGGTGCAAAAATACCAAAATGAGTTCTTGCATCAGCTGCTGTTTCTGGACCTGAATGACCAGCCAAAATATGGGCTACACCCATTCTAAATGGTGAGTCTTGATTTTGCTGACTCCAAACACGTAAAGGCAAATACATTAATGGTGTAAATGCTCCGTATGTCCCTGAAATAGCCCAAACACCGGAGTGAATACTTGGGTCTTTTGATAAACTTTGGCTAGTAAAACCTACAACTGTTGATGCATTCCCTGCTTCTTGAATACCAGCTTTTAAACGATTTCCAACTATATTATCTACAGGATCATAATGCCCCCATAAAGATCCACCGTCGACATTAATTGATTCAGCTAAATCTGCAGCAGCTATTACAAACCTATTATCAGTTACATAGTTTGCCCATTTTATTATTTCTGAGATTGCTCTTCTAGTACCTTTATTGGCTCCAGGTTTCTCAAATAATGTAATCTTGATATCTTTTTTCTTGCCTGTAACAGGGTTTTTCACTGAAATATCTTTAGATTCTGAAGGTAAATTTTTTACTAATAATCGTTCATCTTGGAAAGGATCTTTTTGTGTATCTACTCTTAATGACAAATTATCATTAACTTTGTCTCCAATTTCGACGAGTTTATTTGCTAACCATTTACCAATACCTTTTTTCTCCAAAACTGACATGATTATATCTATATTAGTTTTTAATTGAATAAATTTTTCTCCAGTATTACTCACTGGTCCATCATAAATGCCATCAAATTTTACACCATATTTATTTTCAAAAGATTTTGCTAAAGCCTGAAAGTATTCACCATTCATTGGCATTCCATAAGCGTGACTTGCATGGTCTTTTACCTGATTTATATCACCAGGTAGTTTTCCGTCAACTGCACCTGGCCAATATCCTTTTAAGGTTTTCCCTATGACAATCATTGGTCTACGATCAGAGATGTCCCAATCTTCCATAACTTTTAAAGATGCAACTACTTGATCGTAATCAGTTGCATCATCCAACTTAAGAACATTCCATCCGTATGAAGACCACTGATCTTCTATTTTGTAAGTATCTTCTTTGACTATGCTTCCTATTAGCTCATCATCAATACCCGCATTGTTATAGGACATTAATACCCTAAGCCTTTTACCAACTCGCTGAGCTACCGCTTGTGTTTTAAATTCTTGTGAATGTCCAGAAGTTAAGGCAAATTCCCCCTCAATAGCAATAATTTTTAATGACGGATCAGCACCCATCATATCCCAAAATGCAGCCTTACCTGCCGCAGTAGCAATTCCTATTCCTGAAGGGCCACCATTAACATCATTAGTCAAGTCTGTCGATTCAGAATGCCCTGAAAGAGCTTTTATACCCCTAATTTTTGCTTGAGCCATGGAAGGATGGTCCGCAATATTATTATCTTCTAAAATAGTTGATAGAGCACCTGCTCCTCTTCTGAAACCAAGAGAATCTATTGATAACATTGATGTTTTTGGATCTATTTTATATTTTTCATCTTTTGTACTATCGTATTCTCTAATTAGTGATTCTCCCATAATCATCCATAAAGCATATGTTGCTGGGGCATTATGCCCACCTGCTAGCAAAAATTTATCTGCAAATGGATGCTTAGGATTTCTGTAGTCAAAAGTCATTCCACCATTCTCAGGCCCAGCTAGATGGGAAGCTACTACATAGGGAGTATAAGCTGTAGGCCCCCCAAAATGACCTGTCTGATGATAATTACACATCATTACAAAAGTCATAGTGGTCATAAATCCGATATCTTCCAGCATTTCTTTATCATAATTAGGTAAATTTACAGTATTATTTTTTTCACTAGAACTATTAATAGATGAAACTACGTTTATGTTTTTACTCATTTTAAACATTCTCCCTATGTTTTAAATTCTCCTAAGCAATTATAGTTCGTTATTAATAAATTATCTATCTTATTTTATTTAAATAGAATAGATTACATATTGTTTTTTCATATAACCCAATTCGGTAAAGAATCTAAACTGAAAAGTTTCTTAATATTCTTTTTATTTATAACATTCTTAGACAAACCTGAATATATTATCGAACCAGAAGATAACATAACACATTCAGATATGTTATACCTCACGAAATCTATATCATGAGACGTAATAATTATATTTGTATCGAATTCCTTAATGGTATTTAATATTTGAGTCACTAATAATTTATTGGATAAATCTAAATTTGAGGTAGGTTCATCAAGTAGTAAATATTTAGGCTCTTGAACTAAAGCTCTGGCGAATCTCACTTTTTGCCTTTCGCCAGATGATAAATCATCTGTCCTATTTTTCCTAATCGATTCCAAATTTAGTAATTCTATTGTCTGATTAATGATTTTTCTGTCACTTTTACTTTGAAATCCCCAAAAAGACAAGTATGGATATCTACCCATTTCAATTATTTCCTCAACAGAAAATCCATAAGTTGGCTCATATTCTTGAGAGACAATTGCAAACATTTTCGCAAGTTGCTGAGGAGAAAAATTCAAAATATTACTATTATCTATGAAAATCTCTCCTCTGTTACTTTTTAATAAACCCGAGATAATTTTTAATAGTGTTGTCTTACCCGACCCATTAGGACCTAAGATTCCAATTGAATCTGATGATAAATTTATTGAAATATCATCTATTATCAATTTTTCTCTATATCCAAAACTTATATTTTTAACACTAATCATTTATCTATGAATTAGAAGTCTCCGAAATCTTCAAAGTTTCCTTCACTGTGTATAATTTTTGCAAGTTCCAGTGAACCTTTTATGTTCCAATAGGAAAGAGTTGTCCACCAATTTGAATTCACAAGATATACTTCTGAATTATTAATTGCACTAATTGAATTTAATGAAGCATCCCCTATCAGTTGCTGGTAAAAATCTTCTCCTCCCCATTCTGGTGATTGAGTTATAACAATAATGTCAGGATTGATAGACATCAATTGTTCTTTATCTATCGTTGTATTTGATTCAATTCCAACTTTGGATGCAGCATTTATACCTCCACCTAAAGTAATAACAGAATCTTCTGTAGAACCAATGCCTGCAGTCCAATATGCATCCCACCAAGATAGCGCTAAGACAGTTTTAGTTGATTTTTCAACTTGATTGGATAGAGAAGTTAATATATTTATTTTATTTTCTATATCCTCTGCAAGAATTTCTGCATTATCAAGATTCCCAGTTGCATAAGCCATTAGCCAAAGATCATTATATCTACCCTCAATAGAATTACTTAATTGAGTTTGAATAACTATAATCCCGAAATCTTCTAAAGCATCTATAAGGTCTACTGAAGCATAAGGGTCAGCAAAAACTATATCAGGGTTCAAAGCAATGACATTTTCAGGATCGCTAGTAATTATTGGCAATCCTTGAGCCTTTGAATAAATATTACTATTGGGATCTTGAGCAAAACTTGTTGTAGCAACAATTTGGCTTTTATCAGTTATTCCAAATAATACTTCATCGTGACCCAAAGAAATCGTAGCTACTTTATTAGGTTTTTCCTCAATATAGATATATTTACCATTGATTTCTAAAACCCTTGGCCATGAAATGTTTTTTGGATCCGATATATAACTTATTTTCGACAATTCATCTTCAAAGTTATTTACTGGAATCGCTGTACTAGCAGGCAAAGCTGGCATTGCTTTACTTGCAGGTTCAGCAGGCAACGGTGTAGACGGTAATTTAGCAATTTGATTTGTATCATTATTCTGATTTTGACCACCGCATGCAAAAAGAAAAATTGCAACAGTTAATAATAAAAATTTAATTTTCATGATAAAAAATTCCTCCTTAAGAAATTATTTTTAATTAGTAAAAACAAAAAAAATGGGCCTCCAATAAGGCTCATTATTACACCAACTCTAAGTTCAGATGATGTAAAAAAAATTCTAGTAATAAAATCCATAGATAAAACAAAAAAACCACCTGCTAAAGCAGATATAGGCAAAAGCAACCTGTTATCATGACCTATTATAAGTCTAATCAGATGAGGGACTACAAGCCCAACAAAAGCTAAAATTCCACTAACAGAAACAGCTGCTGATGTAGCTAGCGTAGCAAAAAATAATGATGATAGTACAACTCTGTTTTTTTGGACACCAACAGACGAAGCATATTCATCTCCAATCATTATTAAATTTATTTCCTTTGATCTGTATATGAGAAAAATCAACGATACGATAATTAAAGGGATAGAAATATTTATATGCTCCCATCTTGTCGATTCAAAACCACCTATTAACCAATAAAATATTGCTCTCATTTGAAAAGGACTATCACTTAAGTAAACTGATAAAGTAATTAAAGAATTCAAGAATGCTCCAATTGCTATACCCGATAAAAGTAATATTGAATTAGATTTGTGCGACATAAAAATATATATAGTAAATACCAAAAAAGCAGCAAACAACCCACCTAATAAAGAAAATATTGGGATAATCAATATACTAGTTGTATGTATTGCAAGCGATATAGGGATAACGGCTCCCAAGGCAGCTCCAGCAGAAACACCCAAAATAGAAGGGTCTGCAAGTGGATTTCTAAATAATCCTTGAAGAACTACTCCAGAAATTGATAAGGCTAAGCCTACGAAAAAAGATAGTATTATCCTTGGAAGTCTTATATCCCATATCACTGAATCGTTTACTAAATTACCTGAATTATTTTGAAAAAGTATACTTAAGACTTCTGAAATAGAAATATTTATATACCCAGAAGATAAAGAAATAAAAGAAACTACAAAAGAAAGAAAAATAAATAAAATAGAAAAAATTATTAATGTTTGATATTTCTGATTTTTAATTATTATATTTTTCATTACCATACCTTACTCTCATAAAATAAGGTATAAGAAATATAAAATCTAATACCCTTTTATCGCGAAGAGTTAGATAAAAAATACTTGGGCAGGTCTCCTGACTTATGAATTATCAATTACAGTGGCGCGACCGTGATGGACTTTCACCATCTTCCCTATTCTCTCTGATGAGCACCTAAGAATTATTTACTAAAAGTAATCATACTTAAAATTAAAAAGTATGTAAATAGATAAAATTGGAAATTTTTTAATTTAAGTTATTTTGTATCATTAAGATAATATATGCCCCTGTAGCTCAGTGGATAGAGCAATGGTTTCCTAAACCATGTGTCGCGTGTTCGATTCACGCCAGGGGTACCACAAACTAATGATCTTAGATAGAATCTTCTGATATGGCTGTTGGAGTTTCAAGAGGGGTTTCAAAAACCTCATTTCCTCTTAAAAGATTATCTGCAAATATACCTATGCCTATGAAACAAGGTATCACAAAAAATATAGTAACTAACCATGCAATGAAAATTCCTAATCTTTCTCCTCTAAAAATTATTATAAAAATAAATGGAACTAATAAAATAGTAATTATTGCAATAAAAGATATTGGACCACCTAAATCTTGAAATTCATACAAAATAAAACTATCGACCACAAACAATACTAAAGCTATAAAATCTAATTTTGCTACTTTTAATAAGCCTTTCTTAAAACCATCATTTTTATCTATATATAATTTTTTTTTTATAGAAATGCTGCCATCATTTTTAGGTAATTTAATACCGCACTTACCACAAAAAGAAATATTTGCTTCCAAAAGAATTCCACACATAGAACAATTCATTATTGCTAATCCTTTAGGATAAATTCCTTAATTCTATCTTCATATTTCTGATACATAAAACCACCTATAATTAATAAAATTCCCAAAAAAACATATGAAATTATTCTATAAATTTGCTCTAAATTAAATGTGTCATATACGAATAGTTTTGCTACGGGTATAGCAAGTAAAAATATCGCTGCAGATCTAATCTGATAGGACCTTTTAGAAATACCAATAATAAGTAAAATACCAGCATATATTCCCCAAAAAATTGTCAGGCCTAGGGCTTTTGCATAAGATTTTGTATCATTATCAAAATCAAAAATATTACTATCAAAAACTGATGTAATTTCAAAACTTATGGACCAAACTATGAAAAAGTTAGCCGCTACTATTGTAAATATAAATAAGTTTCTTATTGATAAATTTTCTCTTATGGAATCAAGGTTTTTATTAGTAATTTTAAAAAATAAATTTCTTGTATATAATTTTTTCCCCTTTTTTTTCATTTCTAAAAAATAAAAATAAGAGCTAGCTGACAGACATAATATTGCCACAAAAAACACCAGGAACCTTTCATTGAAAACTATTTGATAACTAGCCAGATCAAAGTTTTCAAAATCAATAAATAATAATCTAAATATAACAACTAAAAATATACCCGATGAAAAAGCCTGCATCTCCCAAGACTTAAATCTTATTGACAGCCAAATGAAAACTAAAGCCTGAATGGAAAATAATATTGTAACAATCGTTCCCGATAATTGAACAGGAATTGCAGCAATAATGCAAATTATACCTACTCCTGCAAGCATTGAAGATAAAGTGATTTCATAGTTACTACGAATGTAAGATATGTATGCAAATATAAAGTACAATAATCCAACCGAGATTATAATAGATCCTAATAAAGAACTATTATCTCCACTTAATAAATCATTAGAAATAATTATAAAAATTAATGGATTGAGAGAAATTGTAGAATATTCCCAAATATTAGGTATAATATTTTTTCTAACAAAATAGGCGATAGTTATCAAAAACTGCATTAGGAAATTTATTGAAAGAAAAATAAGCGCGTTAATAGTTGACGTATCATCTTTATATAAGTCGTTCCATGTACCTAATAATTGATAAGATCCTAAAATAGAAAGAACTTTGAAAAATCTCCAGTCCTTAAATAACGAAATAACCAAAACAGATAAATTGAGAATTAAAAGATAATAAACTAGTAAATTTTTGTCTTCAGGTTCAGAAAAAGTTTTAGTTGATACCTCCCTTACTACTTCACTATCATAAATTAGCAACGGAGCTAACAAAGCTCCAATTAATCCAAGTATTGCAAGAGTCTGCGAGTTTCTCAAAAATGCTAATCTTATAGAAATTCCACTTGTCAAAACGAGCATAAGCATTGAAACCCAAGATAGATTTATTATTTCATAAATGGTAGATCCTATAAATATAGTAAGATACAGTATAGCTATACCACCTCCTGATAAAGCAAAAGAATATATAGGGTATCTTTTCGAGAAAAAATCTCCAAAAAAGATTAGCACAAATGATATTAATATTCCTGTTGCTATTTGACTTTGTTGATTGATCCAATTATTTGAAAAAGCATGTTGTAGAAAAAAACCTACTCCCAAAATTAGAGCAAAAACTCCTACTCTTACTAACCAATTTCCTCCTAAATATTCTTCGATATTTGGCAATCTAAAGTTTTTTCGATTTTTATCTTTACCTAAAGATGAAATTACGGAATTAGGATATTTATTTTTTGATTTAGATCCGCTAATAATTGAAATTTTTTCTTTTATCTCTTTTAAATCGTCCTGAATATTTCTATATTGGACATTTAATTCCTCAATTGTAAGATCTTCTTCTTTCATTTGAACACCACAATAAGAACAAAACTTATCACTATTAGAAACAATTTTGTTACACTTAATGCACTTCATCGGAATTGCTACTTTTTCTTACTGTTTTTTTTCTTCCATTCTTCATACTCTGGCCTAGCTTCATCAGAAAGAGGATAATAGCGGCGCAGATCTCCACCTTTTTCTAACTGAATTCTACTAAATTCTTCCCACTCATGATATTCACCAATAGACCCTGAAAATTCTTCTATATGTTGCTGAGGAATAACTGCTGCGCCATCATCATCTGCAACAATCAAATCTCCAGGTGCAACAAAAGTGTCGCCACAAGCAATTGGCACGTTTACAGCAAAGGGGAAAATTTCTGTCTGAGTATGGTAATTGGGAGTAACACCTTTCAACCATAAACCCAAACCAATATCCTTACTCTCTCCAAAGTCTCTAATACAACCATCAATTATTGCTCCCAGTCCTCCTGCCCCATAAAAATATGTAAGCATCATATTTCCAAAAACTCCACTTTTCATACTACCTCTAGCGTCAACTACAATTATATCTCCAGGTTTAGTGTGATACAAAGCATGCCTATGTAGTTGTTTTTCCGGTTCAACATACTCACCTTCTGGATAAACATCTTCTCTCTTTGGCATAAATTGCAGTGTCAAAGCTGGACCGACAACCCTCTTACCAGGAGTAAAAGTTCTTGGACCTTGAATAAAAGGATCTTTGATGCCAAATCCATGGGATAGTTTTCCTGCGACAGAAGCAGAGCCTATATCTTTAAATTTATCAATAATATTTTTTGACGGCCTTTTTATTTCATCACCGTGAATTATTCTTTTATCTGCCATTAAACTATCCTTTTTAGTAAAATTATTTATATAATTCCAAGCATTATATAGCCTTTTTGTAAGAAATTATATAATCTCTATGTATATTATCTATATATATATTGACCATAAATAATATTACTGAAAATATTAATAAAACAATATTAATGAAAGAAATACAATGAAAATAACCGATATTAAACCTTTCCCTGTCTGGGTAGGAACTCGAAACCAAATGCTTGTTAAGGTAGAAACAAATGAAGGAATTTACGGATGGGGTGAATCAGGTTTATCTAGCAGAGAACTTGGCGTAAAAGGAATAGTTGAGCATTACAGAGAATTTCTAATTGGGAAAGATCCTATGAAAAGAGGTGCTTTATGGCAAGAAATGTACAGAAGTCAGTATTTTGAAGGCGGGAGAACATTAACTGGTGCTATATCAGCAATAGATATGGCATTATATGATGTAGCAGGAAAAAAATTAGGTGTGCCTGTTTACGAATTACTTGGAGGAAAGCATAGAAATTGGGTGCCAACTTTTGCATCTGGCGGAGGATCTTCACCTGAAGAAATGGTACAGGTTGCAAAAAAAATAATTTCAGAAGGATTTAATTGCTTTAGGATTCACAGAGGATTTGACGAAGAAAAAGAAAATATTTATGAGCCAAGAGAGCACATAGCTCAAGTCGCTGAAGGTCTTATAAAAGTCAGAGAAGTTGTTGGAAATCTTCCTACTATAGGAACAGATATTCACCACAGACTTAATGTTGCAGAGGCGGCGTCATTTTGTCAGATGATGCCTGCACATACACTTGATTTTCTTGAGGAACCAATAAGAGACGAGACTCCTGAAGCATATGAAGTTCTTAGAAAAATGACTAATATCCCATTTGCAATAGGAGAAGAATTTGCCTCAAAATGGCAATTTGTCCCATATATTGAAAGAGGAATAGCAAATTATATAAGAATTGACGTGTGCAATGTTGGTGGAATAACTGAATCAATGAAAGTTGCAGGTTGGGCTGAAGCTCACTATATAGATCTTATGCCTCACAATCCACTTGGTCCAATATGTGTTGCTGCTACAGCTCATGTAGCAATGGCAACACCTAATTTTTCATGGCTTGAAATAAGAGAATCTGCTGGAGAAGATAATGGATTTTATTCAAAAGAAGTATTCCCTGTTCAAGCTGAAATTATCCCAGGAAAAGTAATACCACTTGATAAACCTGGCCTAGGTGTAGAAGTAGATGAATCATCATTGACTGAGCCATTCAGGCACTCAGAAATGCCTCATTTAACTAGAAGAGACGGATCACATACAAACTGGTAAAAAATAAATTTAGGAGAAAATATAATGAAAATAACAGAAGTAAAGCCCTTTGCAGTATGGGTCGGTAGAAGGAATCAAATGCTGGTAAAAATAGAAACAGATGAAGGCATATATGGTTGGGGTGAATCTGGTTTTTCTGGTAGAGAACTTGGAGTAAAAGGAATAATAGAACACTACAGAGAATTTCTGATAGGCAAAGATCCCATGAGCAGGGGTGCTTTATGGCAAGAAATGTACAGAAGTCAGTATTTTGAAGGTGGAAGAACTCTAACTGCCGCAATATCTGCTATTGATATAGCACTTTATGATATTGCTGGGAAGAAATTAGGTGTTCCAGTTTATGAACTTCTCGGAGGTAAACATAGAAATAAAGTTCCTGTATTTGCAACGACAGCAGGACCATATGGTCAGGATATGATTGACCAGGCTAAAGAATTTATGAAAATGGGAATTAATGCATTCAGACTTTCTTATGACA
>Ga0310343_10000183_pt1 | contig 28319 bp, 38 predicted proteins | sample HC15DNA2025_MG_FD_203519 | JGI IMG/M metagenome (GOLD analysis project Ga0310343, IMG submission 203519) | Marine microbial communities from station ALOHA, North Pacific Subtropical Gyre - HC15-DNA-20-25_MG | ecosystem: Environmental > Aquatic > Marine > Oceanic | place: Pacific Ocean: North...
TGTGTAACTTACTGAGGTGTGACATGACCATGCAAATAGACGAACTTGAAAAATTTTTGGAGTGGTTAAAAACTTCTCCAGCTACCAACTCTATATCTTCTATGTCTGGGGGATATGTTCACGTTAAATTTTTAATCCAACGTAGTCTGAACCAGATACAAAAAGAGGACGAAGAATGAAAAGATCAGAATTTTGGAAATGGTTAGACACTTGCCCAGAAAAAGATTGGTTTCAAGCGGCTGACGATGGTGGAGGAATCCGTATTTATTTTCCAGTAGATGAAGATCCAGAGGAGGGCGAAAGGAAGAGAAGCATAGGGGAAATAATGAGCTTAAAATATAAGATGGAGGCAAAGAAGAACTAATGAAGCTAAACAAAGCGCAACAAAAATCGCTACACATAAAATGGCTACAAGATAACCAAGGTCTATCTTATCTGCAGTTCAGGCGCACCGTTGAATCAGGTTTAGGTATGGACAATTGTGCAATGGTAAAATGGTGTGGTATGTGGCTAGGGATTGAGACTGACGGATACACCCATTCATAATTGGAGGATGAAATGGAAAATCTAAACATTAAGTTTTTGAAATGTGCAATGTGTCATCAGGACATACAGCCTAATGCAATTGGTTGGCGAGAAGGACACAACGGAGAACCATTAGTTGATGGACGAGTATGTGATGCTTGTAATGTATCTGTAGTAGAACACAGACTAGCTTTAATAATGGGAGGTGAAAAATGATGCAAACGGCATAAAGAGTACGAACATCTCACACGAGATGACATTGAGTGGACCAATACTGGTTCATAATAATCACCAAAAAAATTTGGAGGTTTAAACGGTGAGAAAATTTTACGATGTAGATGAACAAGGAAAGTTACGATCTTTGCTTGAAAGAGTGCGAGATGATGAATCTCATAAAGTAGATTTCATGGCAAATACTACGGACCTGCAATTCAATGCTTGTACTAGCTCACACGCTTCACAAGTACCAGGACCCCGTATCATTGCCGAAAGCAAAGGCGGTATGCCAACTAAGACGTTCATAGTCAATGACGTATGCTTGGATCAAATTACCATTGATGCTGGGCTATCCCTCAAAGATGGCAGACGATTGAGTAAAGATTACCCTGAAGAGTATTCAACGCTCATCAATGCAATCTGGCAGCAAGAGCCTAAAGTCAAACTGCTACGTACTTACGAAACACATAGCCAAAATGACATAGCTCGTGCATGGCTTTCAAACAAATACAAAGTCTTTGACCATGCACACATGGTTGAGAGTGTTATGGAGTCCATTGCTAACAGCGATGCACAATGGAAGATTACACGAGGCGTTGTAACTGACAAGAACATGTATATGCAGTTCAAGAGTGAAATTGCCGTTGCAGAGCCAGCAGTCGGTGATCGTATGGCACTTGGACTCAATATCTCAAACAGTGAAACAGGTTACGGCAGCGTAGTCATTGGTCAGATGATGTTCACACTTGCTTGCCTCAACGGTATGCAAACAGCACAATCACTAAGCCGTGTACGCAGACCACACTTGGGTAAAGCTAGAGGTTGGGAATCAGGTGAACTACAGTACATACAACAAGACACCATTGATGCTCACAACCACGCTTTACGACTTGAGATACGTGATAAAATGTCACACATGAGCAACACTGAAAGCTTTGATGAAGCCATTAGGCAGATGGAGCTTGCTCATAGTCGTACTGTTGATGGTGAGCCTTCTGAAACAGTTGAACGTTTAGGCCAAGTGCTTAACCTAACTAACTCACAAACTAAATCAGTCCTTGACGGTTTGATTCAAACTCTCCGACAAGATGGTTATCTGGGGAGGAAAGTTAATCAAGCTACTTTGGTCAATGCAGTAACGGCTGTACAACATACAGTTCATGCAGATGACGTAAAAGATTGGCAAAGACTAGGCGGTAAGGTACTTGAGCTTCCAAGAACCCAATGGGAATACGTAGCGAGAGCAGCATAATGTGGTTAAGGATATTGAAGTTTATCGAAATCCTTAGTTACCTGTATCTTGTTAGGAAAGTCTATGGCAAAGAAACCGAAGTACCCACTGCTGGATTGGAAGATGATGTACGGAGAGATACCGTTCACGATTCAAACCGATCCACCCGAAGCCATCGTGCATCGGACCCATCGACTGAAGAAATCAGAAATAAAAATTCTTCAGAAGATGGATAGAACAACAGCTGCTAATATTCGTCAAGAAATATTTGATGACATCATTGCATCGGAGAAATGCAATTGATATACTAGCCAGCTGTGCCAAAGTCTAGCGCATGTGGTAGCGCACTCCGACAGGTATGACCGAGCCTGTAGGCACAAAGTCGGTTCTCAAATAAACAAATGAAACGAGGTACGTTCTATGGCAGTTCCTGCTTTTTCCCACCAACAAGAAACCACTGACTTCATACTTAACCATGATCGAGTTCTGATTACATCGGACCCAGGCACAGGTAAAACTCGTGCAGTGCTGGATGCGTTTGCAGAACTGGTAAAGCAAAACCCAGACAGCCGTATGCTTGTGCTTGCGCCTTTGTCTATTTTGCAAGCCTCATGGGTTGAAGACATTGAGAAGTTCACACCGCATCTTACTTGTGTTGTGGCTTATTCAAAGAATAGAGAAAAAGCATTTAAAGAATCTGCCAACATCGTCATCACTAACCACGATGCAATCAAATGGCTGGACAAAAACAAAAAGTATATTGACCAGTTTGATACCATTTGTATTGACGAGTTCACTGCTTACAAGAATCGCACAAGCCAACGATCCAAAGCAGCAGGTCGAGTCATCAAATCATTTGACAGACGTATTGCTATGAGTGGTACACCTAATGGCAATACTATCCGTGACATATGGCATCCTACTAAACTGGTTGATGACGGTGAAAGGTTAGGTCCCTCGTTTTATCCATTCCAACAACAAGTCTGCACACCCAAGCTAATACAGCTAGGTAATCGTGTGGTGACAGAGTGGTTGGACAAAGACAACGCAGAAGAAATGGTAGCTGTCCAACTGCAAGACATCACGATCCGACACAAGTTAGAGGATTGTATTGACATGCCAGAGCAGACAGTCACCATGCGTAAAGTAACTTTGCCTAAAAGAATACAGCAGCAGTATGAAACTTTTGCCAAGGACAGTGTGCTGTACACAGGCAAAACTACCATCAATGCTATCAACGCAGGAGTAAAGGTAAAAAAACTCCTGCAGTTATGCACAGGTGCTGTATACAAAGACGATGGCACATCAGAAGGCATCCATACAGAACGTTACGATCTGGTTATGGAGCTAGTCAAACAACGTAAGCATTCACTGGTTGCATTCAATTGGAAACATGAACGTGACCATATGATTGCTATTGCTGAAAAAGAAGGGATTGCTTATCGAGTAATTGATGGTGATACACCAGAAGAAAAACGTAAGAAGGTAGTGGATGAGTTGCAGCTGGGAATGTTACAAGTTGTTTTCTGTCATCCACAAAGCGCAGGTCATGGATTGACTATGACTAAAGCTACATCAATCATTTGGTGTTCGCCTACTTACAATGCGGAACATTATCTTCAGTTTAACCGCAGGATCTATCGTGCTGGTCAAACCAAACGAACTGAAATCATTCAGATAGCTGCCAACGATACATGGGAGCCAGAGGTTTACAACAAGCTGGGTCACAAAATGAATCGTATGGAAGAGCTACTGAGCATTCTGAAAACAACAACGGAGATCAAACATGGGTAGAATGAGCGACCTGTATATTGAGAAGTTAGAAAATATGACAGAAGAAGAGCAAATAAAATACGAACAAGAACAAGCAGAAGCAGATATGGCTGAAGCTAGGTATCTTGAAGAGTGTGAAAAAGAGGAGAGGAAAGAAAATGGAGAATGATATGGTTAGCGTAGAGCTAGACTATGAGATGTGGTGCAGCTTTTTAGCTGACACTAATATCCCATTGGAAAAGTACACTGAATACACAACAAGCCACAATCTTATCAAAGTCGAGTTTACTAACAAAGAAGATGCGGCTCTTTGTATTGAGTACATAGGTAGTTTTAATCCAGAAGAAAAACTATCACCATTAGCCCCCGTGCCTGACGCATGGACTCCAGAAACTCTTCCTGATATGAAACTTGCAGAGATAGTACGCATTGCAGGTGGTAAAACTGCACGTAAGAAAGAGCTTGATGCCCAACTTAAAGAGGTGAAAGGTGATCTTGAGATACTCAACTTTCATATCTTAAAGAGGTTAAAAGAAGAAGATCAAACAAAAGGAAAGTACGGTGATTTTACCGTATCTATTTCATCCCAGATTCAACCGCAGCCTGATCCCGACAAATGGGAAGAAATCTATCAGTGGGCGGTGGACAACGGAAGGACTGACATGTTGATGAAACGAGTCAACGCAGCACCTTTCAGAGAAGCTTTGGAAAGTGAGGACATTGAGAATCCACCATCGGATTTGATTGGTACTTACACCAGAGAAACAATAAACTTGAGACAATTGTGAGGAAAAAAACTTATGTCAAATGAAATGGCAATCGTGTCAGAACAACCTTCATACTTGGTAGACTTTGATCAGTCGCAAGCCAAAGGTAATGAAGGGCTTAACTCAACTCAACTGGCTACCCCCAGGATGAAGTTGTTACAAGCTACTAATCCTGAACTTATAGAAGGTTCAGAAAAATACATTGAAGGAGCAAAAGCAGGTCATTTTGCTGATATTCTTAACAAGAAAACATATGGGCCTGAGTTTCTTGCGATAAACATCACCATGAAAGAAACATTTGTTATTGAAAATAATTTCAATGCAGGTGGTGGATTCTTTGGGACCTTTAAAACACAACAAGAAGCAGAAGAACAAATTGCTTCTGTGTTGAAAGAAAATAAAGAACTCAAAGCAGAAAACGTTGCGGTGTGGCGGCATCACGAGCATCTGTTATATCTTGCAGACAGTGATATGAACCTTAGTACAACACCTGTACTTTGGGATCTAAAAAGCAGTGCCATCAAAGCGTCAAATGCTTGGAACACACAGATCGTTAGCCAAGCAGGGCATCGCTTTTCATACATATGGAAAGTAAAAAATGCCAAAGCTAGTAATGGTTCTAACAGCTGGTTCACATTTGCTACAGAGTTAGCTCGTGGAGATACTGGTAATCCTTTGTACACACCAGAAAAGCTGGTTAACAATATCAAAGAGATGCTAGATTCTGATGCCTTTAGCTTTTAGAATAGCTTAAACGGGGGGTGATGATAGAGGTTTGGGTAGGATCTCAGAGCGTTTATATTCCCCCCTAGGTATGGTCCCCCACTGCAAGAGGATATAAACGCAACTACCCACTTCATTAATTTGCAGGAGGCAAATGTGGATATAGTAACACTCGACTTTGAGACTTTTTACAGCAAAGAGTTCTCTCTCACCAAGCTTACCATTGTAGAGTATGTCAATGACCCACGGTTTAAAGTGTGGGGCGTAGGCATCAAGATTAATCAAGACCCTACTGAATGGTATAGCGCAGACGAAACAGAAGATGCAATTGACGCAATAGATTGGGACAACTCAGTCCTTGTGTGCCATAACACTATGTTCGATGGCTACATACTTACCCAGAAATACAATGCAAAACCTGCCAAATACGTAGACACAGCTTCAATGAGCCGTGGCTGGTGGCCCCATGAAAAGGCTAATCTCAAAGATTTAGCGATACGACTGTGGCCTGACGATGAAACTATGCGTAAAGGTGAAGAACTAATTACTTGTATGGGGGTAGAAGACTTATCACCAGAACAAGATGAAACAATTGGTGGTTACTGCATACAAGACGTTGATCTCACTTATGCAGCATACAAACGTTTCAACCTTGAGTTCCCAGTATCAGAAAAAGCAGTCATTGATGCAACGATCCGTATGTTTACAGAGCCAGTGCTACACGTAAACAAAAAGAAATTGCAACAGTACCACGATGAAGAAGTAGCTACAGCCAAACAACTTATCGAAAATTCTGGTACAACACGAGAAGTAATGGCAAGCAACGTCAAGTTCTCGAAACTACTGGAAGAGATGGACATTACTGTGCCACTCAAAAAATCTCCCAACACAGGAAAAATGATTCCTGCATTTGGCAAAAACGATAAAGCATATCAACAGCTACAAGACATGTATCCAGAACATAAAAACTTGTGGGATGCACGTACAGCGGTTAAGTCTCGTATCTCAGAAACCCGTGCTAAACGGTTTATTGATTCAGTCCATGATGACGGAACAATCAGTGTGCCGCTTAAATACTACGGGGCGCATACAGGTAGGTTTTCTGGTGAGCAAAAGATCAACATGCAGAACCTACCCCGTGGCAGTGTGTTACGTACTTGTCTGATTGCTCCACCAAATCAACTGGTATATGTGGCTGACTTGTCAAACATCGAGGCACGTATGACTGCATACTTGGCAGGAGAAGAGAGCCTACTCAATCAATTTGCCAATAATGTGGACGTATACAGCAGCTTTGCAAGTAGAGTATACAACCAAAACATCAACAAATATGACAACCCAACAGAAAGATTTGTGGGCAAAACAGCAGTTCTTGGTCTTGGTTATGGCATGGGACATGTAAAGTTTCGATCTGTGTTGGCCTCTGGATCAGGTGGCCCAGTGCTAGAGATACCTGAAGCTGAAGCACAAAATATCGTAAACACATACCGCATGACCTACGCTACTATCCCTCATCTGTGGAGGGTCCTTGAAAACATTTTTGTAGAAAGACGTTACTACACTTACAAAAATTGTTTGACCTTTGATCGAGATAAGATACTCTTACCTAACGGGATGCGATTGATGTATCCCAATCTGCGTATCGAGCAAGGGCAATTGACCTACAACACCATGAGGGGTCAAGAAACTACTTGGGGAGGGAGACTCACTGAAAACGCAGTACAGGCACTCAGTAGAATCATTATTACTGACGCAATGGATAAGATCAGACGAGAGTTACCAGAGTATCGGATAGCTCTTACCGTCCACGATGAAGTTGTAATCGTAGGGCCTGATACAAATCCTGAAGAAACAATGGAACACATAATAGAATGCATGGTGGCAGCACCTGATTGGTGTAGTGAAATACCACTCGATGCAGAAGGTGGATACGACTTATCGTACAGCAAATGACATGACTAGATTAGTTCTATCAAGAAAAATAAATCAGAGTGTCATCATCCATGAAAGCGGTAAAGTCATAGCTGAGATTAAACTTAGCAAAGTATCCGATAAAACTGTAAAGCTTACATTTGATGCTGATGAATCTATCAGTATTGATCGAGCAGAAAAATTAAATGGAGATTTAACTACCGATGAAACTGACCTTCCTTGAATCAACAAACAGTGTTGCTTTAGCCAAGCACATCTCAGGGGACGAGGTTAGAAATTATCCAATGGTGAAAAATTTCACCTCACATGAGCATACTGTTTCGGCTGACGAAGCAGGGCTTATGGCCTTTGAGCAATATCTTAGAAGCTATGCAAACAAAGGATATTGTCTTCTTAAAGGTAACTTACGGGAGCCATTAGTAAATGAAAGCCGTGCCAAAAAGTCAGATCGCACAGCGTATACGCAACTCCTAGTATTGGATATTGATAAACTCGTTATCCCTAACACAGCTATACGGCAGAAAAATTTAAACAGTGGTGATGTACAATCTATTGCTGAAAAGATCCTGTCCCAAATGCCACCCGAGTTCCAAGAAACAAGCTACATTGCACAGGCATCTGCATCATTTGGACGGGACACTAGCAAAGTAAGCATACACATCTTTATGTTTCTTACTGTGCCCATCCCACCCAAAGCATTAAAGCTCTGGTTAAATGCAGCTAACTTTGAAACACAACTATTCACAGATAACTTAACACTTAGTAGCAACGGTCAATCATTATCTTATCCACTAGACGTTAGTATTTCAGAAAATAGTAAGACAGTATTTATTGCGCCCCCTACGTTTGACCCAGTAGAAGATGACCCATTTGATTCTAAAGATGATCGGATCGTATTGGTTAAACGAAAGAAACACCATATTGATCTTGCAAGATTTATGAATGACATCAATCCTGAGTCTGTGTTCCAAAAAACAGTAGAAGCAAAGAATAACTTGCGCTCACAGTCAGGGCTAAGCCGTAAGAAAAGTCAGATCAAAAACATCAAAGTAGGTATGCAGATTGAAGAGGTGTTACAGAACCCTGATCAAATGTCTATCTCTGTATCAGATGACAGCAACCTGCCATACATACGGTGCAACGTAAACGGTGGAGACAGCAACGCTTATTACTTTAAGCTCAACTCACCAACGTATATGTACAACTTCAAAGGTGAGCCTATCTTCCCTATCGAAAAAGCCGATAGAGATTTCTATCTGTCTATCTTTGAACTGTATGAAGATAAGCAACAGGAAATGGGCATAAGCCGCTATCCCGTAGTCATGCGTGATTTCTTCACTGATCAATATTACAACGGGCTGTTTGATCCATCTCTTGATCAGTTCTCTGATGACTTTCCTCTGACACCTACGTCTAAAGGATCAGTCGAATCATTTATGCTGTCACACGGACATCCACCGCCTGACTTTATACCAGAAGCAACCATCTTCTTTGATCCAACAGCTACAGAAAACCAGATTAATATGACTGCAGCACCTTTCTGGGTCAACATGTATAGGCGAACCAAGTATGTTCTTGAGGCTGACTTGCATAAGAAAGAACTGGAGTACGGTAAAGCTCATACATTGCAGGATGACTGCCCTCTCATTGCTACAATCATTAGTCATATACTTGGTAATGGTGAGGAAGAGTTTGAAAGATTCATTAACTGGATGGCGTACATATTCCAGACCAGACAAAAAACAACTAAAGCCTGGGTACTAGGTGGTGTACAAGGCACAGGTAAAGGTGTCTTCTATTCTAAGATACTTAGACCATTGTTTGGACCAGAGCATGTTCCTATGCGTACTCTTAGAAACATTGAGGAAAATTTTAACCTGTATATGCGGCAAGCTTTGTTCCTGATTGTTGATGAGTTTCACATGGGATCAGCAAGCACTGGAGTTAAACGTGTGGCTGATCAACTTAAGTCAGACATCACAGACGAAGCAATTACTATACGTGCTATGCGTAGTAATCAAACAGCACCACCTAACTACACTAACTATATTTTCTTAACTAATCGTCCTGATGCCGTTAACTTAGAAATAACTGACAGACGCTATAATATACCGCCACGGCAAGAAGTAGCTTTGGAAAAAGCACATCCTGATGTCATAGACAACATGGATAAAATAGAGCTTGAGCTACCAAAGTTTGCAGGGATACTACACGGGTTTAAATACGACAAGTATCTAGCAACCAGAGTAGCTATCGACAATGCAGCTAAAGAACAGATGCGAGTAGTTAGTATGACTGTATTTGAAGAGTTTTGTAGCTCAATCAAATCAGGTGACTTGGGATTCTTTGCCGATATACTAGAGATCACTCCAAGTAACGTAATGGATGGCGGCAGAATCCTAACCGCCCAACGGTACGTTAAATCATGGATAGCAGATAAATTAAACACAGCTTCATATAGCATCATACCTGCTGAACATTTTCGTGCTGTCTATCATGTAATGACAGAACACAATCCAATCATTAACCAAAGACAGTTTAAAAAACAACTAAACAAAAATCACATAGACACTGAAACAAGAAAACGCCCTGCGTTTGGGGGAAGAGACAGTAACCCTATTCGTGGCGTTATGGTAAACTGGACAACACCAGAAGAAACCGCCAAACATTTAGCTGATGAATACTTTGAATCAGAAGATAAGGTGCTACTAAGTGTTTAACCTATATATTTTTGGCATGATAAATGTTTTCTTGTATGGTAGTTATGATAGTTTAGATGAGTGTTTGTTATATAAACAAAGACTTACTACAGCAAAAGTTGCTGAGCATTTTAATTTAGAGTGCATCAAAATAGATGAAACTAATACCAGTTGAGTCGTTGCCATTTGAACGACCAGAAAAATTAGGACCACTCAAAGCATGGAGCTTTTCAGCACTCAAAACATTTGAGGAATGTGCCTACCGTGCCTATCTTAGCCGTGTACAAAAGATACCTGAACCAACAAACCCAGCAGCATCCCGTGGATCAAAGATACATGAACAAGCAGAAGCCTATGTCAAAGGTGAACTAGGTGAAATGCCTCAAGAGTTAAAAAAGTTTGCCCAAGACTTTGACCATCTCCGTGCCCTCTATGCAGATGCAAAAGTAGAACTAGAAGGTGATTGGGGTTTCACTATGGATTGGGAGCCTACTGCATGGGTAGGCAGTACCACCTGGGTACGCATTAAACTAGATGCTTTAGTCTTTGAAGAAGACAACTCTGCTAGAGTCATTGACTACAAGACAGGAAAAAAATGGGGTAATGAAATAACACACGGGCAACAGTGTCTACTGTATGCCATTGGTACGTTCTATCGCTACCCAGAAATAGAAGCTGTGCAAACAGAACTCTGGTATCTTGATAAACAACAAACCACTAAAAAATTTTACACTCGCAATGAAGCATTAAACTTTGCTGCAAGTTGGCACAACCGTGGTGTGGCTATGACCACAGAAGAAAACTTTACGCCTTCACCTAGTGCAAGTGCGTGCCGTTGGTGCAGTTACAAAATAGGAAACCCTGCTCCTTGTGAATGGGGAGTAACTTAACAGCCACAATGAAAGATAACGTTAACCACCCACCGCATTACACCAAGGGTAACATCGAATGCATTGATGGAATCAAAGCAAGCATGTCCCATAATGAATACCTTGGGTATCTTAAAGGTGCAGTAATGAAATACCTGTGGCGGTATCAATACAAAAGCAAACCAAAAGAAGACATACGAAAAGCCATCTGGTATCTTCAACGCCTAGAGCAAGAATTACCTGATACGGATGAACGAACATAGCTTTGTAAAATCTGTCCACCGCAAACTTCCCGTTGACTTATACAAATGGAAAATACACGACTCTTATACTAATGGCGTACCAGACTCCATGTATGCAGGAGATAAAGGTATTTTATTTGTTGAATATAAATACGTGCCGTCATTACCTAAAATAAAAACTACTCCAATTAAAATAAATCTAAGTAAACTGCAACTACAATGGTTAAATAACTTTGTTGATATGGGTCATAATGCTGCTGTAGTAGTTGGAACAGAAGGGAAAAACATCTTAATTCTTCAGGATAAACAATGGAATACCCCAATTTCTAAAGAAAACTTCTTGAAAAAAGCTGTAAAACCCTCTGATTTATCTAATTTCATCTTAAATGTTTGCACCAATATAGAAAAAACAGTACGATGATCTTGTTTGAATCTCCAAATTTAAACATAAGTTTTTTTCATGGATGTACCACCTTGAAGAAGGCCCAAGTTAATCTCCCTCTTGGGCCTTTCTTTTTTCTATTCCTCTACTATAATGTCCTAACCTAACTAGGAAAGTGAGGACACTATGGGTTTATTCAAATGGGTAGCCAATCTCTTTGGTAACAACACCGACACCAACACAGAAGAATTAGAAACAGTTAGAACTAGAGACTCCAAAGGACGTTTTATTAAAGACGATCCTAATACTCCTGAAAACGAAGCTTTTACCACTAGAAAAAAGAAACGTAAAAAGAATGGCTAACCAACCGTATTTTTACAAAGCTACATTAAGGCGAGTTGTTGATGGTGACACGGTAGACGTTGACTTAGATTTAGGATTCAACGTATCACTCACCAATCAACGTATTCGTTTCTATGGCGTTAACGCACCAGAGTCACGCACTAGAAATCTTTTAGAAAAAACAGCTGGTCAAGCAGCTAAAGCTAGATTAGAAGATTTACTTAAAGACGCAGACTTACATGTACATAGCCACGGAAAAGGCAAATACGGAAGAATATTAGGTGTGTTATATAACGGAAAGAAAAACATATTTACTACCATGTTAAAGGAAGGACACTTACGTGAGTACAATGGCGGTAAACGGGAGCCGTGGTTTTAGCATTCCTTCTTGTTGTCCTAGTCGAAGGAGAGGTTGTGTCAGATGATAAAATGCTCTTTCGTAACATTCACAGGTGCAATGTTTTTAGTAGCGCAATTGAGCAAGGTAGGTGGAGTAATAAACACCGTCCTTACTATCGTCAACAAAATATTACGGCTTACTGTATCCCTAAAAGAGTTAACAAAAACCAAGTCTTCTACGACTAAAGGAGGTTCTATGTGGCAAATGAGTGCTTTACTTGGTGTTGGACTAATAGTTATGTCTGGTGCATTTAAACTGTACTACGATAAATCAGAAGCACAAAAACAAACAATGGCTGCAGAACTAAGACAAGCAGCTGATAATGAATTGTTGCTAGAAAACAGTATCAAACAACTCAATAATCAAGTAATACAAGCAGAAGAAGATAAACAAAGAGCCTTTGAAAAAATCAACACGCTCCAAGAACAAAACAATCAAGCTCGTGAAGAAGTTAGTAAACTTAAAAGTAAATTTGATAAGCACGATATAAATATGTTGAGCTTACGCAAACCTAAATTAATTGAGAATATAATTAACAAAGGAACAAAGGAGGTGTTAGGTGAATTTGAAAGTATTACTTCTCCTGCTGCTAACTTGTAGTGGCTGCAGCTTAATAGGAAACGGACAGTACACACCAGAAACCAAAGCGGTAGAAGTGGTAACTATCACAAAACCTGCTGCAATATATCACCCACCTCTTCCTAACAAAATCAACACAAAACCTGTTGAATGGAAAGTTCTAACACCAGAAACAATGGATGAGTATCTTACAGATTTAAAAGAAGGTAATGCCCCTACTAATGTTTACTATGGCGTTAGCCCTGTTGGATATGAAAACTTATCTGTTAACATGGCAGAAATAAAAAGATATATTCGTCAGATTCTATCTATAGTAACCTATTACAAAGAGCTAGATGAGCCAGAGGATAAAGATGAATAAAGAACTTGAACCAGGAAGTGAGTATGAAAAATACGACGCTGACGGTGATGGTGTGGTAACAGATGCGGAACTCGCTACTACAGAAAGATTACAAGCTCTTGAAATAGCTAATGAAAAAGCCGAGGCGCAAAAGAACATGTGCTGGTTCGCCTTATTCGGTATGCTCCTTTACCCAAGTGGCATTGTCATTACATCTTTTTTAAAATTGGACCAAGCTGCGTCTATACTCGGAGATATTGCGTCCGTATATTTTATTAGTGTGTCGGGCTTGATCGCAGCGTTCTTTGGCTTCCAAAGCTGGAACAACGGCAAAAAATGATTGAATTTGCAATGGGTATTATTATTGGCTATATATTAGGAAAATACGTATGGCGGTAGATATAAAAGTTCTTTACGACGAAATAGCAAGTGATGAAGGCAAGGTGCTTCATGCATATCTCTGCACAGAAGGTCACGCCACCATTGGTATAGGGCATAAAATCCTTAACACAGACCCAGAAGTTAGTCTGCCTATTAGAGATGCTTATGATAGTGCGCCAGCAAAAGACAGTATTACAGAACATAGATGCTACGAGTTATTTCAAGAAGATGTGCAGCTTGCCATAGATGGCTGCCGTAGAATATACGATAGCTGGGAGGAACTACCTCAAGAAGCCCAACATATTCTTGTTAATATGTGTTTCCAAATGGGGCCAACTGGTCTTGGTAAATTTAAACACATGAACGAGGCCGTAGAGGATCAAGCTTGGGGGCAGGTTGCACTTGAAATGGACGACAGTAGATGGAGTAGACAGACTCCAGAAAGAAGCAAACGTCTACGATTACGAATGCTTAAACTAGCAGACAGAGATGATTAGGAGCTATCATGCATAAAGGTAAAAAATGTTTTATTAATGCACCACCAGGAAAATCTATCCGAATGGAAAACAAAAAACCCAACAAAGGTTACTCAAAGAAAAAATCTAATAAGTAATAGCGTCTAACTCATCCTGCGTTGTTGCTGCATTTATCTTAGTACGTAAGTCTTTTGCTTTTACATGACAAGCATTCATATGCGTAGACATAGCCGTACCAATGTTCAAATAATCAGCAGAGCTAAAAGTTTTAACTGTATTATCTGCTAGTGTCCAAGCTATCGAAAGACTTGAATCAATCAAAGCCCGTTGCATAGTGAGTATTAATTTACGCTGACTGTGTTCATCACATTGAAATGTATTATCGCTCCACGTAAAAGTACCGCACTCGTCAGCTTCTCTACTTAGTTTTACTCTGATCCATGCTTCTCTTTTTGCTCCAGTTAAATCATAGTCCCATGCTTTTGTACCATAGTTAAAGTCACAGTTTTCACTTGGTTTAGTTGGCATAGCAACAACTTTACCATCTGCTATGTAACTATTTTCTTCTGGATGGTTATCTACGTATAAAAAAGATCGCCCGTCTTGTTCTAATGTAAGCTTTACACCTTCTTCAGAACCGCTACAAACTCTAGCAATTTTGCCGTTTGCTTCATAAACAACTGCAATTTTAGCTGTCATCGTTTAGAACCTAATACAAAAAATCCATACCTAGAAGCTCTACGAAAATTTGAACCACCAGATCCAAAAGGTTCATTTCTACCTTGTATCTTCACTCTACACCCAATAACATCATTAGTAGTACCTGATGGAAAATGTTCAGGAACAGCAATATGGTTTGTAGTTACTACTTGTCCCCCATTACCTGTTCTAAAAGATTGAGTAGCCACTGTATTATTAGACGCTCCAGAATCCAAAGAATATGAAGGACTACCTGAACTACCTATATCCCATTCAATAAGAAATTTTACGTATCCTGTAGCTCCTTGTGATTCAGAACCAGATGTATCAGCCCCTAAATAACCTACTTGCCCACCAATAATTAAAGCCGTTGGTCGTTTATTATTATCCCATTGTGGCAACGTAGTGTAACCACTAATATCTATAAAAGAATTACCTGCATTAACAGTTGCTGTATTTGATGAATCTCCTGCTGGAACTGTCACTGCATTTCCTGCAATTGCTAGTGTATTTACTGAAGCATTATCTATAAAAGCTCCTGCAATTGTTCCGTTAGCAGACAAAACAACATTAGTACCATTATTTAAATCAGTTTCAGTTGGATAAACTTCTAATGCAGATAACTTAGCTGTATTGGCGTGCATCACACCACTAGCATCAACGCTAAAATTGCTCCCTCCAAGACGAGTATTAGGATTACTAATCGTCCATTTAGCAGGGTTTTGATGCGTGATCTTCCAAGCGTTAAATGTACCTGACCCTGTTGTTCGCACTGGTTTATAAGTTAATGTAGTTCCCGAAAACGTAACAACCCGTACATCCATATACACCGCAGTATTAGCATCTGGCACACAACGTAAGGTGTCTCCTGCTGAATAAGTAGGAGTAGGTGAGGCTGTATTAACAGTAAACGTTGAATTAGCCCCACTACCAGCCAAAGCACGAGAAGTAGTAGACGTAGTTAATCCTTTATTCATTGTCCCCATGTTAATCTGCATGGCTTCAATTCTAGGAGAAGACATAAATGCATCAGCTACTACATAATCTGCTTTAATGCTACCTGCTAGTAATTCAGTAATTCGTGCTGAGTTTATAAAAGCATCTTGTATATACACGCCTACAGGTATAGTTACACCATCAATAGTTTCAGCAGAAGTAGTTACTATAAAAGGCGTATTAGTTGTAGAGGGAGAGTTAGTAGCTCCTACTCCATGATTTGTTGCGTTTACTACAGCAAACTTATCCGCAGCTATAATAAATGCTGACGTAGGCGTACCATTAAGTGCATTAGTATTTGATAGTCCAAACCCTGCAACGTGCTGCCCACCTCCTGCATCAGCACTTGCTATTTTCACCATGTACTGTCCGTTTAAATTACTTACAGACGTAGTATTGTTGGTAATAGCTGTTGATAAAGAAGATACTAATTGGCTGCTAGTAATTGCACCGCTTAACGTTGATAACAATACATTAACATCAGGCTGTAACGTAGCATTAACAGGACCAGCATAACTACCGTCTTCACCTGATACAGAAACATGCCTAACCCAATAATAGTATTGTGTGCTGGCTGAAACAGTTGCATCAACAAACATAGCACCTTCACTCAACCCTATAAATACAGCATTAGCGCGATTGTTAGATGTACCACGAAATACATCTGTATGTGAATGCCCTGCATAATCAGTAGGATACGTCCAAGAAACTTTAAGTACACCAAACCCTGCAGATACTGCTAAATTAGTAGGTGTTGTGGGCGTTTCTGAATCAGGTATAGGGTTAGTCGGTTGAAAACCAACGTTTTGTCCTGTTGGATTATTAGGATCAAACGGCACAGAGTCTAAATCTTTAGCTAAACCGCTTGCTATTAACTCCCGTAAAGTAATGGCTCTATCTCTTACATCACCACGAAAACCATTTCTAACTTCTATAATCTCTTGTAATGCTTCAAGGTATCGTTTTAACTCTGGGCTGGCATCTCGTGGAACCCTACCAATCCCAGGCAATGTAGTTGATCTACCCCCCGAAACATTATGACTCCGTGTGCCATACTCACTCATGTTGCATTAATCTCCGCAATACTTTGCGACAAACAAACTTCATTAATGTTTACTGCACCCGACACTTCTACCTCCCATTCTGTGCCTATTGCGCTTGGCAATCGCATCGTAGGAGCTTGTAATGTCACATTACTAATGCCATTGGGCGTAGATGTTTCCTGAGTAAACACATTACCCGTTTTAGTTATGTTGTAATCAGCAATAACAGTGCCGTCTACCCAGACTCGTATTCGATTTTTTGTGCCTGACGCTGGATAGCTATCTGCATGTATATGCACCCATGACATAGATACAGGATTAGGTGCTACAAACTTTTTACTTTTCCACGTAGCCGTTTGATTCGTTGTGCTACCTCGATATCTTCGCACGTTACTTGCAATAATAAGGTCTAACTCCCCATCTTTAGGATTATGGAAGCCCCCACGCACCGCTGCCGAACTGGTTGTAGTAGATATAGCTGCTTCTTGCGCTCGTGGGTCATATACCCAACCACTTGTTGTACTATGAAATGCTACATAAGTACCTTCATGTTTAAACGCTTTGTAGGTTGTAGGGGCAAAATCAGCATTCCATTGAGAAGGGCTAATTAATCCTTTTGTTACTACACTGCCATCTGTACCTGCAATGGCGCACAAACCATCTGGTCCTGCATACAATACATAATCACCCATATCCACAACACTGTGTTTATTAACACAAGCTTGGGCTAAATCAATCTCTACCGCCACCATTGCTGATGGATCAGTACCCGTTACAAAATAAGGCTTACCTTGAGTTAAACAAACCACGCCATTACCCGTTGTTGCAATAGCCACAATTTCTTTTTCTAGTGTAATACGATAAGAAATAGGCCATGCATGAGGTAAAAATGGTTCTGATAAACAAAGCCGTCTGCCTGTAAACCCAGCAAATACACCATTTGCTACAGGTATAAGCCCCTGCATAGGACCATCTGGATATAAAGTAGTGTCATCATCTGGTGGGCCTATCCATGTTGTAGAAGGAATAACTTCTTGTAGCTGTGCAGGTTGTAGTTGGTCTGCATACTGAGTATTTGCAATATCAGGAGCTTCATGGACTAACTGAAATGCTGCTTGAGTAGAACCCACTGCACTACGATACAACCGCCACTTAGCAACTTGTGGAAAAGTACCTTGAGTAGAACTTAAAGCGTAGTTTCCTGTAGGTAAAGTACCTCTTGTTACAGTAATTGTCTGTGTACTAGGAGTAAAAGACGTAGTTGCTGTAACAGCAGAAGGCGGTCCTTCTTCTCCATAGTTAGAAACAAATGTTAAAACATACGCTACATCTATAGGAGTAGCATTTGGATCAGCTGTTCCAGACAACGCAATAGAAAGATTTGCTGGTATAGGTATACCTAACCGATAAGCAGTTGATGGAAAAGGCGCACTACCTGAAGTAATTGCTTGTCGATGAGACATTTTTGGGTAAGTTTCACCAGACCAATATAAACGATTTAATGTATCTCCAGGAATAGGCCCTTCAACTGCCTTAATATAGTCATTGTCCCATTGTAACCATTGATTAGTGCCACTATTTTCATAGTAATAAATTGAATTTCTTGTACCAGCCGTCAGTGTAGCTGTTGTTGTTTCTTCTGTTATTGGAGTAATACGCCCTGCTTCAAAGTCTATATTTTGTGACGTTTGAGCAAACTGTTCTCCCAACAATCGAGAAGAAACAGCAGGAGCTATACCAGAAAAACGTGTTAGTTTGTAATAAGTCATTGCTTTTTTATCTTCCCTGTATCAATTAGTATACGTTCTTTTAATGTATGACTAAGATTTAAGGAGCCTACTTCTAATAAAAACAACTCATCTCGTTTTAATTGTATCAAATGTAACCCAGAAAAATACTGACGCACTAATTCTTTTGTTTCGTCAGTCACTGCTTCTAAACTAAAACTCTCTCCATCTATCTCAATATCATCCATGCATCCTCCTGATTAGCACTTAACTCTACCACATTTTCGTAAATTCCTTTGACGCTCTTTTGCTTTTTTAAGCCGTTCTTTAGCATCTTCTAGCTGTACTTTCTCATATGCTTTGTTTAAAACAAATCCTGTTCCTGTAATTACAACTAAAGAAATCCCTATAAACAAAGCTATAGCCCAGTTTTTTATCTTTTCTTTGCGCTGTTTGCGCCTTATATGTGCTGTTTTTAAAAACTCTTTGTGGTCTCTTTCTGACTGCGCTCTTAACCTTTGAGCCTCGTGGTAAACATCGGCACAGCCAGACATAAGGCATATATCTTTTATCTGCTGCTCTTGCATTTTAATTTTGCGTCTATGAATACTAAGATCCATTGCCTCTTTTGGCGTAAGAGGCCGCTTTGATTTAGTCTTTTGCTCCCATTTATCCAGCTTACTAGACGCTGCCCCAAACTTAGACAACAAAGACACTGCATCAGAAGCATTAGCTTTGCTTTCTTTTAACGTAGAAATAGTTGAATTTATTGCGCTGAGTGCGCTACCAATTGCCGCTAATTCAGCGAACATAAGAAATTAGCCTACGAATTTACTAGCTATCAGAAGTCCTACCAGAAACGGATATAATGCATAGACACTCATTTCTATGCGATTCATGCGTTCTGTCCCACGATCAAGGCGTTCTTCGATATTCTTATATCGTACTGCACACTCTCTTTCATGGGCTTCTAGTTTATCCATGTAAAACTTGCCACCAAGCTTTTTTAGGCTCTACCCACGGTTTACTTAACCAAAGGTTATTTTCTAATAGGGCAAGCTTTGCCTTTAAACGACCTCGTTTATCACCTGACGAACGTTTTATACGTTCTTTTAAATTAATAATTTCTTGCTCAGTATTCATGAGGATATATCATCTGGCGTAGCGTAAAACTTACCATCATAGAAAATGTATCCCTCACGCACATCATCAGTAAAATCAACACGAAAATCTAAATCTTTATCTTTAAAATAAGGAATAACACCAGAGCCAGAAAAGCTTTTACTGTTCCTCCCATACCAAAGAATTGCTCCTTCGCCTTCATTTTTCTTATCTACTTTAACCACAGTAATATAGGTTTTTTGATCCCCTTTCTTGTTCATGTGAGGGATGTTGTCAACGTAAATAAGATTTGGATGTTCTGCTAACGCCATAACTTTCCTTCCTTAACCATAACGTATATCTGCATTTTTAGGATTCCCAGAGGTATCTCTATCTTCCACTGCCTGATTTTCAGGAACTAACGGGTAAAACATATCTTCCTTTTTAAAATAATAGGTTGAGTTAAGATCACTTGGACTTGTAATCCCAGGGTGAAGCGCAATGTTAACCGTTGATCCAGCAGACGCATCTGCTAATGCGATAGCAGGAGTGTAAAAAGTTCCTGCCTTAGTCGGGTTCCAATTAGTAGGCGAGTATTGTCTTTGAGATACTGTATCTTGAGCATTATAGTTAAAGCTCGTTGAGCCTATATAGGTTTCATTCCCAGGCACACCTTTATCAAATTGTGGCACCAAAGTGTAACGAGTATTTAAGGTGTCGGTATCTGCTGTCGTCGTATAAGACGTTTCAAACTGAGCGTTTCCAGATACAGGAAGTTTAATACAAAAAGACCCTGCGGTGGTGTTTCCATCATCAGCATATATATGTAGAATCTCTTCAGAGGCAACGTAACATCTTCCTCTGGGACCAGCATTAGTATAGCCTTTCTCATTCCAAAAATAACTGCCATGAGCATAGTTATTAGAATTTTGAAAATTAGCTGGCATCGTTAAAGTTTCATAAGCACTCACTGTAAAAGCATTTGTTGAGTCATTTAAAGTATATCTTTGGCAATAAAAGTTAGCGTTAGTTGGTCTACTTACTACCCAAAAAACCAAAGGATTTTTAGTTTGAAAAATCACTGCTTGTTCATTTAAATAAGTAGGACTTCCCGTTGGTTGTGTTCCTGAAAAAGTACAATCAGCATCTGTTGCAGAACCATTAGCAGCGATTGTAATCATTTTGGCTTTTAAGTTGTAAGGACTTGATACGTCACAATAAAAATAAATAAAAGTACCGTTTGCATCATTTATTTTGAAAACTTTAGAAACCCTATCATCATAAGCTAAAGCAGAATAATCTAATGTTGTAACAGCCGTACCTGGGCTTTTAGTCCCAGATGTAGCTAATAAATAAGTTAGTATCTCTGGACCCCCTGAAGGGTCAAATCCACTATTTCCTGAAGATACCCCCTTGGTCCAACTAGACAAGAAAACTGTATCGCTCCTAGCGGTAGCTTCAAAATAATTTCTACCAGCAGATACTTGGTTGTTTATATTTGATTGTTGCCCCATATTATATTCGTTTTTGTAGTTACTGATAGACAAGTAGTAACCAGATTTAGAACACTGTACCCATTTTTTCATTACATAATAAGTGGGGAATAGGCTCATATACCGAGTGGTTGTAAGCGAAAAATACCAGTAACTTGCATCATCAAATAAATACTTCATTTGAAAATGGCTTTGCCCTGGATACCAACCGTAATTTCCTGCGGAAAATGTTGTGCCAGATTGATCGTTTGCACTCTCACCAGAAGTTCCTTCATCAGTGATACCAAAGTAAGCATAAGCAGAGTTGTGATAGGGGGCGTTGTTGTTTCCTGAATGCGAGGTTTCTGTAATCGCAACAAAATGACCTCCTAAATTGGGGGTGCTAAAGTCTCCTCCAATCGGAACAAACCAATCTGCATTATAACCACTAACCGTAACTTGATTGTACGGACCTGTTTCCGTATATGATTGATCACCAAGGGCTACGGCAGGATCAAATAGCCGCCCATCGCTTAAAAACGCATAGGATTTCCCTGCTACCACATCTACAGCACATACAGCCGTTGATGCTTTAAGTACATCTTTGCTACCGCCACCACTGCCACCTAAAACTGCCATGTTTTTCTCCTAAATCTCAAACCAACCGATAGTGCTATCGACATAAACAAGTTGAACTGAATTACCCTGTGGTAAAGAACCATCTTCTGCTGCTGAATTTATATTAGAACTGTTACGCCCTACTGTTACAGTCCCTGCTCCTGCATTAGATATAATGACTGTATTTCCTGCACTGGGAGAAGAAGGCAAAGTTATTGTAAAAGCACTACCACTGTTCGCAATAAGCTGATCCTTATGTACAGCAGTATAAGTACCTGTTTTAATAGCCCAAGAAGTATAAGCACCTAACTGAACAGCATCTGCTATTTTTGCTGCTGTTATTGCATCATCTGCAATCTTTGCTGTTGTTATTGCGGTGTCAGCTATTTTTGCCGTTGTAATATTAGCGTCTGTTATTTTAGCTGTTGTAATATTTGCATCAGCAATCTTTGACGTTATAACTTCACCGTCAACAATAGAAGCTCGTCCTACTGAGTTTGCTCCCATTACTCCTGCTTTAACTTTGGTTAACGCCATTTATTAACTCCCTAGTTCTGGTTTGGTATCTGGAAAGTCAGAAGTGCTAGGCCAATCGCGTAACTTTGCTCGATAAGTTTTATACGCATTATGTTGAGAATGGTCTGTAACTGAAACTATCCAATCAGTATTTATCAACTCTTGGTCTCTCCAAGACCTAGCAGTTTCTTCTGCGGTTGGGATTGGTCCTTGTGTCCATTTAATGATTAGACCATTTTCATTTTTTACAAGTTCATCCCCTTCTACTGGGTCTTTGTCAGGATTTGTTAAATTACTTATTCCCATTAACCTTCTCCCACTATTTTGTAAGCTACATTCACAGAGGTCGCAGTAGCAGTAGACATTCTTTGTACTCTAAAACTTTCATTAAATTTTAAATTAGCATGATTAAGATAACCTGCTCTATTTGAGGTAGGCTTCACAAGCTCACCTACGACAGAGAGTGGCTGTGCTGTTCCAGTTCCATGAATACCTGTTGAGTAGATTTGAACACCATCAATAAAAACATTTACACCAAAATTAGAGTTTGCGTAAACCGTTCCTGCATATCCAGTAATAAAAAATAAAACTCTACCTGACCCAGTTACGTTAATTAAATCATTACTACCTGTAACAGTAACGGCAAAAACATCAGTGTGATGTTGAATTTCACCTGTCCAACTATAACCGCTAGTAAAGTCAGTCTCAAAACCTGAAGTTGTAAGACCTGTTGTCACATCTTTAAAAAGTTCAGTATCTTTATCAGGGATAGCTACTTGAATATCTCTTCCTACATTTATTTCGGTTGCGCTAAGTGCTGTGCCATAAAAAGCAAAAGGGGAAGTTGTTGGTTTGTTTTCAACAAGTGCGCCAGTAGGATCAAAAAAGTATTTTGTTCCAGGTATCTTTCCACTGGTCGTTTGCGTTGCCCCTGACAGATTAAGCGTAAAGGTATTACCATTACTTGCTCCTGTTTTTGCACTTCCTGATAAAAGGTTCATATCAAAATCAGATGCACTAATGCTATGAAAACGACAATAATTAGCCCCTTGACCACCAGCGTAAGGTACAGTATCTAATTTTGGGTACATTAAATAGTTGCCTGTGCCGCCAAAACCAGTTACAGCAACATGATTTTCAGCATCACTTTGCAAGTCAAAGGGTCTGCCTCTTGCAGTTGCTCCATAAGTAGTAGAAGCACCAGCAACCGTTTCTTTTAAATTAACAGGATTACCTGCACTATCTACGCTAAAAACTACTTTATAAATAGTTGTTTCAAGTGCATTACTTGTTGATGCGTCTTTAGTATAAAAACCTGCAAATTGATCAGCGACTCCATTTAAAACATGAAGTCCCATGATTCTAGTTACACCTGTTGCATAAGAACCCCAGACTCCATCTTTAACTTTTCCTGCGGTAAAAGCACTGCCTGTATTTGTTAACGTGATTGCCGCCCCAAACCTGCACTGACAAGCAATTCTTCCATTAGTTGCTGCCATAGAAACTACTTGAGGATAGTTGCTTCCTTGAGCAAGCTCTGACCCAGCTAAATCGTTATTTATTCCCATCACACGGTAATGTGATTCACTCAATGCTCCACTACCATCAATGTCGAATGCTGTAATAATTATATTTGAGCTATTATCAGCGGCTCCTGTCATTGTAAGAATTTGATCGTTTTCAGCATCGTAACAAGCGGTATGCCATTCTGTAGAATTATTAGCATGAACTTGACTGCTAGTGACTGCTGTCCCTAACGTAGCAGCATCTGCTGCTGTAGAATCAGAAGAATAATTGACTTGTTGCACTCTTGCCCCACGATCATTAGAGCCTCCCCTACAACAGTAATAAATTCGACCAGAAGCATCCTTTACTAGAACACCGTGGTATGCTCTATTTGCTGTAGCATAAGGGTCTGATGTTCCTGTAGACATATAGACCGTACCAGTAGTGCCGTTTGTTGTTTTAAATCTCGCAAACTGCAACTGATCGCTTGAGTTTCTTAATGCAACCAACCAAGCTGTATTTGTTTGATCCCAAATCATATCTAAAATTACTTGATCCCCTGGACCCATATTGCCTAGTAATGTGCCTCCAGAGATATAAGCACCAGGATTTGCGGCAGAAGAAGAATAAGCACCAGTAGTAGCAACGGTCATAGGAAAAATATAAACCCCCCCATTAGTTTGACTAAACGTATGAGAGGCCCAAGCAGCCCTTTGATTTGCTGCATCCATACGGTACAAATCACCGTAAGGATAATAAGTTGAATTATCATTGTGATTCCAATAAGGTCCACTTTGGGTTTGAACACCATCGCTAATATTGCCAGCCGCTTTTTTGCCTTTACCGTTAGACTGTATAATAATGCCGTCACCAGCCGATACCGTTCCAGAAGCGGTTAACGTCATTTCTGTTGGTTCTCCTCCTGTTGAGCCACCTAATTTAACAGGCATTTTTAAACCTCCTTCCAGCCGATAGTCCCATCGACATAAACTAATTGTGTTGATAACCCTGTTGTAAGCTCACCATCGTCAGCAGTCGAATTAATGTTTGAACTATTTCTACCGATAGTCACTACTCCTGCCCCTGCATTATGCACAGTAACGCTATTTCCTGCTGACGGACCAGACGGCAATGTAATTGTAACAGCTGACCCTGAGTTCACAATTAATTGATCTCTAGCTACAGCTGTATAAGCCCCTGTTTTTACTGACCAGTTATTATATGCCCCACCAGCCCCTGCTGCTAACTTTGCAGACGTTACACTTCCATCTGCAATTTTTGCTGTTGTAACATTTGCATCTGCAATTTTTGCTGTTGTTACCGCATTATCTACTATAGACGCTGTTACCACAGCACTTGATGCCAATTGATCGGCTCCCACCGCATCGTCTGCTATTTTGGCTTGAGTCACCGCATCGTTAACAATTTTAACAGTAGACACCGTATTGTCATCTGGTGCGCCAACAGTCACAGTAGAAGCTGAAATCCGCACAACTTCTACACTAGAACCATTAGGGGGAGCTTCACTAAAGGTTAAAGTAGTACCAGAAATGCCGTAAGTATTTTTCTGTTGGTATACCCCGTCTATGTAAATCTGCGTATTATTTTCTTCAAGAGGATTAGCCCCCATTGTAAACGTAGTATCAGAGCCATCACCTGTAAAATTGTCTATAGCAAGTGTCGCTCCACCGCCACCAATTTCGCCCCAATCTGACCCATCATAGCCTTCAAATTGTGTTTCAGTAGAGTTAAATCTAAAGTAACCAGCAGCAGGAGATCCAGGTCTTTGTGCTGTTGTCCCTACAGGAATGTGCATTGAGTCAGTGGCAGACCCCACATCCAAAGAAACATCAGGGGATGTGTTAAGAATACCTACACGATTATTACCTTGGTCTACTTTTAGTACGGTGTCATCTGGGCCTTCATCTTTTACATCCTGTAAAAGCGCAGAAGTCATCCGTATTTCTACTTTTGCTCCTGCACTAAAAGCTGCTGCACTCGTACTATCTTGAGCACGAGTAACTGTTAGCGTAGTCCCAGATATATTAGTTACTTTAACAACTTCTACCGTAGTGCCATCACCGTTGTCTAAAGTAACGTAGGCATGATGCCCACCACTAATCGTAGGAAAACCTGTAGCACTAGCAATCGACAATGACGTAACAGAGTTATTTATCCCTGCAGATAGCGTAGTGCTAAATTTATTTGCAAACTTTACGCCCATGCTCTCACGCCTTTACGAGACAGTAATTACCCAAGTAATTGTCATCGAGTCGTTACTAGATTTATTAATAGTGGTATACACAGTTCTACATAGCATTGTACCGCCAGAAGAAGCATTTAATATACCTGCTTCTACCAAAGCACCTGTACCCGTACCAGCACCAAAAGTAGCTACATAAGTTACTGTGCCAGCCCCTGTATTAACAGTAGTGCTAGTCAAAGCAACTCTAGCTGCTTCTGCACTTAACGCAGTTTGACCTGCCGCAGCTGCTGTGTTGTTTGTGCCTACAGCCATATGGCTCATAGCCGTTGCAGTCGTATCCTTCATACGGGAAGCAACGTAGCCTTTGCCAGCTGTAACCACTAGGTTATCAACTTCTTGGACGATTTCATCATTCAAACGAATAATTAATCGGCCTTTCATATTTAAATCATCTGAAATCATTGTCTGCTCCTAGCCATTAAACGTTGCCGTATTCATGGTTGAGTTGTTTAAAAGTGAAAGAGTACCACTTACATAATTAATTGACAGCACTTCTGCTACAGAAGCACTATCAGCTAATGAATTTAAAGCAAAATTAACCGTTAACTGATCCGATATACTAGCTGAATCAGCCAGTGCTTTGCCAACAGAAGCTGTAAAAACATCACTCATTCCCACAACATTCTGTTTAAGGATCGACTGAATTGTTTGGCTATCAAACACTTCATCTACTGTAAACGCATCAGAAAGCGGTAAACCTATAGTTAATAACGGTGAAATACTGTCACTCATGCTGACAGAATCACTAAATGTTCTAAGGATATTCAGTAATGGACTAAAAGAATCGCTCATGCTTACTGAATCAGTTAACGCTTTACCCACGTTGATAGCAGGAACATCAGCCATACCTATGCTATCTGCTACCGCTTTACTGTACGCAAATACAGGAGCATCACTAAAACCAAAAGAATCACCAAAAAATTGATTTAAGGAGTCTGGATCAAGCCGAATATCGACCATCTGTATGTTTTGATAGGCCAATAAAGCTTCTGGCTGAGCGTGAGCAATCTCTGCCTTAATGTTTTGAAAGGTAATTGTTACCTTACTGCTCAATCGAAGTCGCTCCTAACCTTTAATTTAACAAGATCATATACCGTATGGATGCCACCATTTGAAAAAGTAATCTCTAATTCTCCTTCAAATGTGCCTTCCTTTGTCAGTGTGCCAGCAGGGAAGTTAGTAGTTACTTGCCCCCCAGACGCATTAGTTACCGTACATGTTAGAGTAGATAGCACTGTAGTCGTACCTACTTCTCTGATCCGTAGCCTAACTGTTGCTCCAGTTAAACCAATTGCTGCCCAAGTGTCACTGTCACTTGAATCTAGTGTTTGCCCTGTCGCTGCTGTGGAAGAGTCTTTCAGGGTAAACGTCAACTCAGGTAACGTATCACCCGTGACTAAATTTAATGTGCTTGAATATGCCATGTTCTATTCCTGTATACCCTAAAGTTGATTATAAATAGGTATTAATCGTTGATCTAAAGTTTTTCCTATATCAAATCCATTTCTATAAATGCTTGCAATTGTTTCTGCTGTTGGTCCCAATACAGGTAATAATGGATTTCTACCCCATTCTGCTTGTTGATGCATCATATTAACAAGAGTAAACGGTCCATAAATACCTGATCTATCTATAATGTCGCCCATATAATCAGGCCAACTCATCGTATCAGACCTAAAGTAACTTTCATCAGCATCTACTCCTGGTAATAACCAAGCTAAACCGTACTTAGCATACTCACGTAATTCTAAACCAAGCATTGCTAAAGGCAATGTAACTAGCCCTGCTAAAGCAACAATTAAACCTGCTTCTGTAATTCTTCTTGTAGTAGTATTAGTTGTATCACCTAAACGAGTTGCTGCTTCCCGTCTTGTTCCACCAAAAATTACTTTGCCGTATGCCCAGAAGAAAGATTTTAGCTGCCATACCAAAGCCCAACGAGGATCAGATGCCCACACAGGACGCTCTGCTGCATTAGGTCTAAGAACAGAACTTTCAACAAATCGAATAATTCCTGCTTTTACTTTTAAACCTGTTGCATCTGTCATGCTTTTACCGCCTTTAACCCAAGCGTTAACTTCTGCTGCGGTTAAACCTAACTCATCTAAATACCGTACAGAGTTTGCATCATTTGGCCTACCTGCATGATGCAAGATAAAATTTCTTCCAGCATTAGTTGCAAAAACCCTAGTAAAATTAGTAAACAAAGTTAACCCTGTATATTTAAAAAACGTGTCAGAATACTCACGTACTTTGGGGTCCATGTAATCTAGCTCAGCTTGAGTCATCCACACAGTTGCTACGGTTTCAGTCGTTATAATTCCCATATCTCTAGCAAACTTTTCTGCTTCTTTGCGGTCTTTAATTGATTCTTTAAGTGTAGAAATAAAAGACCCAAAAGAACGTACCGCCCCTCTAAAATCTTTAGACACAATTAAAGGCCCTGCAAGCTCTGGTAAACTTGCAAGAGCAGCAAAAGGTAATATGGTTACAGTCTG
>Ga0310343_10000185_pt1 | contig 28261 bp, 30 predicted proteins | sample HC15DNA2025_MG_FD_203519 | JGI IMG/M metagenome (GOLD analysis project Ga0310343, IMG submission 203519) | Marine microbial communities from station ALOHA, North Pacific Subtropical Gyre - HC15-DNA-20-25_MG | ecosystem: Environmental > Aquatic > Marine > Oceanic | place: Pacific Ocean: North...
TTTCTTCTGATGTTTTATCATCTATGTTTGTAGATATATGTACATCCGATGATGGGATTAAATTAACATCAGCAACATCATCAAAAGCATTTTGAGACATCGATATGAACGTTGGGCCAGTGGGAGGGGTTTTTGCTTCTTGAAAAGCTCTTCTTATAACTGATGGAACTTGTTCTGCATGAGTAATTTCTGTACTCCATTTTGCAAAAGGTCTTGCCATATCTGCTAAATCGGATCTTCCTGCTGCCATTTTTCTGATATCTTTGTTCCCTGCTGTCATTACCATAGGTGTACCGGAGTATAACTGATCAATCATAAGTGAAAGTCCATTTGCCATTCCATTATCGATGTGTAAACTTACAAAAGGAATTTTTTTTGATGCTCTTGCATATCCCTCAGCTAAACCAACAGCAACACCTTCTTGCAGTACAAGTACATACTCAATAGATGGATATTCATTCATTATTGCCATCATTGGTGCTTCGCTTGTTCCAGGATTGCCAAACATATAATTTACTCCTTCTTTTTGAAGCATTTTAAGTAGAGCATGTTTTCCAGATATATTTGTCATAATTGTCCTTTTTTTTAAATTATACTATTCTACAAATACTAATTATATTTAGTATTTATTTATTTTTATACTTTATTTATCTTTATTGATTCATTTAATTTTTTTTACCCAGTCATCTTGTGATGGTATTTTTGATGGGTCTCCTGCCCTTGCAAGATAATAATCATGCATTTTTTTATACTCTTCAAAGGCTTTTGACAAATCTTCAATAGGTTTTTCTGAAAAATCTATTCTTATATTTATTGGAAATATTTCATCTTTTGAACCTATCATCAAACATGCTGATCTTTCTGGTAAATGTTGACCATCACTTCCAAGTTGACCTCCTGCTTTTTTACCTGCTCTTAAACTTTTTATGAGTCTCTCACCTAACTCATATTCAGGATTTTCTTCAAATGATTCCATCATATTTATAAGAACTTTCTCGTTGTGCAAGAAGTTACCTATTGCAATAGAATTTTTACTTATAATAGATCCTTTGAAATCCTTCGTTTTTGAACCAGTATGAGTATACTTATCACCACTTGATGATAAGACTGCTATTTGACGATATTCCAGAAATTTATCTTTGTTTAAGATTTTATTGATGGTTGATTGAGGATCTTTTTTTTTTATTTCTTTAGCTATTTTTTCCCCAATAAGTGGATTTGTTGATGCCTGAGAAGTTATAGCATATCTATTTTTAACTAATTGAGGACATGTTGATCCAACGGCTAATGAATAAGTAGCAATTGCTATTCCTATTCTGGACTTTTTTTTATCGAAACCCATTATTGTAAATGTCAAATTTGTCGTCCTGTATAAACTTATGTAGGAATAATTTCTTTTTTTGTATTTTTCAAAAACAAAATTATTATTGAAGCAAAAATACTAAATAGAGCTGATAAAATAATAGCTAAATTATAGCTTTTATTCAAGTCAAAAATAATACCAGGCAATATTCCCCCTAGTGCCATACCTAATCCAGCTCCAAATATCTGCCATCCATAGGTTGTTCCAATAGGAAATTTCCCAAAATATTGACGATTGATAATTGGGAACGCTGCTCCTTCTCCACCATATGGTATGGCCCATAAAACAGCAAAAGTATAAAATTCCCATGCCTCAGTTGCATTTAGAAGTATCAATACGCCAATTCCTTGTCCGAATAGGCTAAAAAACATTATTGGTTTTGAACCATATTTATCTGCAATAATTGGAGTTATTATTCTACTAAAAATACTTATTACTGATAATGTTGTAAGAATACCGGCTGCACTTAAGCTAGATAACCCTGCATTTATGCCCATGGGTATAATTCCAACAAGAATAATTGAATGGCTTACACAGCCTAAGAAATGAATATTTATAAGATTCCAAAACTCATTTTTTTTATAAATTAGTCTTTGTATATTTTTTTGCTCTAAAAGAGAAAAATTTCTATCTTTTTTATTTTTCTTTTTTACAGAAAAACCATAGGGAAATTTTTTGATTTCATTAGGAGTGTCTTTTAGAAAAAATAAGAATGTCAAAAGAACTAATGTGCCAGTAATACCTATGATTATAAATGAGTCTCTCCAGCCATATATTTCGAAAAATATTGCTAGTATTTGGACTGATATTGCTGGTCCTAAACTCCATGCCCCCATCATTAATCCAGTACCTAATCCAAGATATTTATCAAACCAATTAGAAACAATAGGTACAGCTGGAACTAACAAAAAGGATTGAGCAACTCCAAAAACTAATCCGTAGGATACATATAACTCCCATATTTGACTAATCTGAGAGATCCAAATCATTCCAATGAAAAATAATATAGTTCCCCAAATCATTGTTTTTTTACAGCCTATTTTAAAACAAAGGAAGCCTGCAATAGGTGATGAAAATGCGGTAATAATCGACATAAGAGCATAGGCTAGACCTATGGATCCTGATGACCACCCAAATATTTCAACTAAGGGGTCAACTAGCACACCAAAGCCTATTCTTATGGCAGCTCCTACCATTTGTACAACAGCACAAATAAGAACAATTACCCATGCATAATGGTATATATTATGATTTTTTATAATTTTTTTCATTATTACCTAATGAAGTGGGCAAATATATAGAATTTGATCTTCCCACCATTGCTTTTCAACTTCTTGTCCAATATTGGCTCTTTCAATACTTCTATCAAAAGCTATCCCAGCAGATAAATAAATTAGTAATAATATCGAAAATATAATACTAATTATCATGAATGTAATTCCATTATTTCTTCTAGGAGATAATTTTATATTTTTGCTAATCTTATTCATAGTAATCTATTTTCAATATTGATTATTTTAATTTAAAATTCATAATAGATATTATATTAAAATTATATTAATACTATGACCAAAATAAATTATCAAGCCTTAATAGAAGAAAATTATGCTAATAATTTTTCAGAAAATTCATTGCCCCAAAATTTTTCACTAGGTATTTATAGTGAGAATCAAAATTTTTTTTCATCCTATTCTATAGTTAATAAAAAACTATCTAAAAATCAATATATAAATAATAATAGTCTTTTTCGTGTTGCTTCTATAACAAAAACATTTATCGCCGCTGCAATTTTACAACTAAGAGATTTAGGCAAACTTACGTTGGATGATCCATTACTAGTTCATATGCCTGATTTTACAGTAGCTAGCTCCACGGCGGGTACATTGGAGAAAGTAACTATTAAGAGAATGCTAACTCACTATTCAGGTTTGTCTACAGAGCATAAATTTAATAATTGGGAGACTAAAAATTTTATAACAAAGAATGAACTTATTGATAATCTTTCAGAAATTGATATTGTAGCCCATCAGGATGTTCAGTGGAAATATTCTAATTTGGCATATTGTCTTTTAGGAATATTAATTGAGAAAATAAGTAAAATGCCATTAGAAAAATACTTAAGGGATGAAATTCTTCAACCACTTGGTCTTAAGAATACTTTTTTTTATCCTTCCGAGGATGATAAAAAAAATCTCATATTGGGAAATAAATTTTCTTTTGAATTAAATAAAGTGATTAAGGAAGATTTTATTGAAATGCACTCTATGATAGCAGCAGGAGGATTATTCTCTTGCACTGAAGACTTACTTAATTGGATTTTATTTCATTTATCATCAGATGGTTTTTCTCCTGAGAAAATACTTGATCCTGATAGTTTATTTGAAATGCATATGCCAGTATATATTTCCGATAATTGGGAGCATGCTCAAGCATATGCTTGGAGGATTCTCAAGAATAATAATGACAATTTATATATGCATGGTGGAGGTATTTATGGTTACTCCTCTAATATTGTTTTTTCAAAAAAATATAATTGTGGTTTAGTCATATTGTCAGATTTATGGCCTAACAATTTTCCAAATGATTTTTCTATATCTCTAATAAATACTCTTATAGAAAATCGAAATAATATTACAGATAAACCAAACTATAAAAATAAAGAAATTGATCTTGAAAATATTTTAGGTACATATTTTGCTGAACCTGGTCTTTATCTAGACATAAATTATATTAATGGTGAATTTTGGTTATTAAATAATGACGATTACAATAAGTATAAAATGCATGCCCCGTCTAAGCTTAGGTTACTTGAAGATTGTAAGAAAAATTTTATTGTTTTATCTGGTAGGGCAAAAGGCGAAATAATCAAGATTTCATATCTGAAAAATACACCTTTTTTTATGCTAGGTGGTTTTAAGTATAAAAAATTATAAAAATATTATTATTTTTTTACTAGAGTACAAAATTAGTTAAAACCCGTAAAAAATTTCCTATGTTTAAAATACTCGATACCGGATATATTTATAATTACAGTTAGTTTAAAGGGTAGTTTATGCTTTATTTTAAATCATGTGTAAGATGTAGTGATGGAACAGTAGAGTTAGGAAAAGATAATTTTGGATCTTATCTTAGATGTATAGTTTGTGGATATACTATAAATTCTAAATCTATAAGAGATGAATCAGATAATCAATTAACTCATCAAACTGTTAATTCAAATATGTAAATATATTGAGGTAAAAATGTTTTGTTCACATATAATAAAAAATTTTATTACAATTCAAAACGGATTTGATTCTAATAAACTTTATGCTAAAGAATGTAACTTTTGTTATGAAATAACAGATATATTAGAATCTGATATTTTAAATATGAAAATATTAGAAACATCTTCAAAATAAAATATAAATATTCAACTATAATTACTATATATTATTTTATTCTAGTTAAAATTTGTTTATTATGTTTAATAATTATCTACAAATTTTCATTTGACTATTAAGAACTTAGTAAATAAAATCCATTCATCAAGATTTCAGGGATGTTTTTCTATAACTGGTGGCGGCATGAAAATTATTGATTATCTATTCAAAACTCCAGGATCTTCAAAAACTATTTTAGAGATCTTGATACCTTACTCGAAACATTCATTATCAGATTTCTTATCTGAAAATTTGGATTCTCATGTTTCTCATCTCGAAGCGATTAATATGGCAGAAAAATCTTACTTGAGATCTAAGGCTTTATCGAATAATCCTGATATTTTTGGTTTATCATGTACTGCCGCGATTTCTACTAATAGATTACGTAAAGGTGACGACAGAGCTTATATTGCATGGTATAGTAAATTTTCTAATGGTTATACATCAGTTGTATTTGAAAAAAATATAAGAAAAAGGGTAGAAGAAGATATAATAATTTCGAAAATAATCCTAAATACTATTTCAAAAATAATTGGTATTAATGAATACTTAAAAATAAATTTATATGAATCAGAAAAACTTGAAGAACATAATCTCTGAAATAATTTTTCAGAAAATTCCTTTTTGCTTATTTTATGGGGTAAATAAAATTAGTTATGAAATTCCTGTAAATCCAGTAATTTTGTCAGGTTCATTTAATCCTTTTCATGTTGGGCACAAACAAATGCTTTTAGCTGCTCAAAAGGAAACTAGTTATAATCCTTTCCTTGAAATATCAATAACCAATGTTGATAAAGATGAATTAAAAATTTCAGATATTCAAAAAAAAATAGATATGATTATAGGTCATAAATTTCCATTAATAGTTTCTAATGCACCTAGATTTTTCGAGAAATCTCATCTATTTCCAAAATCTATTTTCTTGATAGGCAATGATACATTTGAAAGATTATTTGATCTCAAATATTATAATGATATTAAAACCAATATATCGAATTCTTCCATAAACCTTAATTTGGAAATTTTAAAGAAAAATGGATGTAAGTTTTTGGTGGCAGGGAGAACAACTGAAAATAATATTTTTACTAATATGAACTCATCATTGATACCAAAAAAATTCCAATTTATGTTTTCCACACTAAAAGAATCTCAATTTAGAAATGATATATCATCAACACAAATAAGAAATTATTCAAAGGAGAATTAATGAATATAGATAAATATAGGCATCCAGAAAATAATGTAGAGAATTTTTTTTTCGAGAGATGGTCATCAAGATTATTTACTGATAAGCCAATTAGTAGAAATCAAATTTTATCATTATTTGAAGCTGCAAGATGGGCACCATCTTCTAGTAATTCTCAGCCTTGGAAATTTGTTTATGCTACCAATGATGACTTTAGAGAAAAATTAAATTTGGTTTTGAATCCATTTAACAGAAAATGGGCCATTAAAGCCCCTTTAATTATTTTAGTTTTTTCCAAAAATCAAAATAACGGTAAAGAAAATCGTAATGCGAAATTTGATACTGGGGCAGCTTGGATGTCTCTAGCTATACAAGCAAAAATTATGGGTTTGAATACAAGAGCTATGGGTGGAATTGATCATGAAGTCGCTCACAATGTATCAGGCCTTTCCAAAGATGAGTACTCATCGATTTGTGCCATAGCTGTAGGTTATGCAGATCCAGATTATGATAATATTTCTGAAAATACCCCTAGCTCAAGAATGAAAATAGATGAGTTCATAATGGATAAACCCTTAAATCATTAATTTTTTTGTTTTTCAGACTTAAATAGTGCAAAACTTGAGGTATATCCATGTAAAAATGTTTGGTCTCCTATAGATCCTATTTCTCCATTTGAGAAAAAACCTGTTATAGGTATATCTCCTACAATATTAGCAAATAAATTTGTGTCATGATTTGGTGCACCGTATAAATATTGACCTCTTCCGAGACAACTAAATAATAATGCTGATTCCAGTTTATTATCTTCAAATTTATCAGCATATTTTTCCAATATTATTTTTAGGTCTTCATCTGCTGTTTGCGCATCTCTTATGTAAAATTGAATTATTTGTCCCTCATTAATCATTTCGCCTATTGCGATGCTACCATCTTCTTCGTCTGCCCCAAGAATATTTCTTATTAGGAATTCTTCATCATTTACAGAAGAAAATCTATCCATTATTATTCCAATTTGTAAAGATCTTCGTATAAGTCTTTTTTCACGAATGGAGCTTTTTTCAAAGATTTCTCCTAAAATCTCTAATGGTGTTTTATCTCCTATTTTATTAATTACATTTATATCAGAATCGGTAACAATCATAGGTTCTCCTATAGGCCTGCAACCTTGTGCAACTATTGTTTCTACTGATAAATCTCCAGTAAATCCAACACCAACTGCACCGTAACTATAAGATTTATTATTAATAAATAGCGCATTATTACCTGGTTGTCCGCCTCCACTAGCTAATGCACCAATTTTTTTAGTTTCTGGAAATGCATAATCTAGACCCGCAAGTAAATTATCACTTCTTATTGTGAAAGGGTCAGGTAGAATCATCATAGCTTTACAGTTATCTGATCTTAATCCTGTAATATTGAACCATTCATCGGGATTAGCATCTTCATTTGGTAAATCATCCTGTGCAATATGAAAAGGTGTGATTTCTACATTGGGTAAATTTGCTGCACATGCGGCTATTCCTGCCCTTCTTTCAACTTCATATCCATTGCCAATGACACCAGCTGCCGAACAGCCTATAATACATTTGGTATTTATTTTTTTTGAAAATAAAGATGCAATTTTTTCGTAGTTTATAGAATGATGTGATGAAACGAACAAAATAACAAGATCGGCTTTTTTACCATTTAATTTTTCTTTTATGTCTAATGAAATTTCTGATATGGCTTTATCATAATCTGAAACATCAGAAACTGCCGAAATCCAATTCAAATAATTCTCCTGTCTTAAATTTATTACAGGAAGAAATTAAATCTAAATTTTAGATAATACCTTTTCGGTTGATGAAATAGTTTTTTCTAAATCTTCTTGAGTATGAGCTGAGGAAATATGCATTCTTCCATTTGATGATAGCCTAATTCCATTTTTAAGCATTTCGTATGCAAAAAGTGAATATTTATTTTCATCGCAATTTTTAGCATGATCTCGCCAGTTGATTATTTCTTCCTTATTAGTAAAAGATATAGATAATAATGACCCAACGCCTTGAACATGCAAGTCAGAGTCTAGCGATTTTGAAACAGATTTTAGGCTTTTCATCATAAACTCACCTTTTTTATTAAGATTTTCATAGAAGGTGGCTTTGCTATCTTGTAAATATTTTAAGGTGGCATATGTAGCTGCTGTTGACATAATGTTAGAGTTGAAACTACCACCATGGTAAACATTTCCATTCCCTATCTCTTCCATAATTTGCTTTTCCCCAACAATCATTGACATTGGGAAGCCTCCTGCCATTGACTTTGCATATGTGGCTATATGGGGAGTAATTTTTAGCAATTCTTGTGCTCCACCGGCTGCTACTCTAAACCCTGTTATTACTTCATCGAAAGCTAACAATGCATCATGGGTTTCACATAAACTCTTAACTTTTTCTAAATATCCCTTTTTAGGAAGGATACAGTTGGTATTACCCAAAATAGGTTCTGTTATAACTCCAGCAATATCATCACTGTGTTTATTAAAAACATTTTCAATTTTTTCTTCATCATTCCATTCACAAATTATTAAATTTTTTGAGGTGTTTATGTCCATTCCTGTAGATTCTGGTATAGGGTTAGGGCTATTCTCATCACCTGCTAGATCTAAGGGTGGATGAACGCTATAATTTACAGAATCCATCCATCCGTGATAGTGACCTTCAAACTTAACAATTTTATTTTTCTTTGTATAACCCCTCATCACTCGGAACAATAATTGATCTATCTCGGTGCCTGATATTGCAAATCTAGCAGTTGCATTTTTAATTGGAATTAATTCTAAGGCCATTTTTGCGATTTCTATTTCTTTATCAAACTGGCCAGCAAGAACATAACCTCTATCCATCTCTTTTTTTACTAAATCCGATATAAAATCTGGTGAATGACCAAATAAGTTAGGTCCCATTCCTTGTATATAATCTATGTATTCATTTCCATCAACATCCCACATTTTTGATCCTTTTGCATGAGTGAAAAACATAGGAATTTTTGCCGGATCATTTATTCTAATCTGACTAGAAATACCCCCAGCAATATATTCTTTTGCTTCATCATACATTTTTTTTGATTTGCTAAATTCATAAACCATAATTATAAATTATTTCCTCTATATTGCTTATATTGTTTATATTGAAATCTGCTTTCTCAGATATATTTCTCGGCTTCTGTATTCTATATCTCCCAGTAATGAATCTTATAGTTGTTATTCCTAGATTTTTGGCAGGAACAATATCATTATCAATTCTATCACCAACCATGATACTTTCATATGGATTTGCATTGATATCGTTACATACATATAAAAAGAATTTTTCGTCTGGTTTATATAGATTTATGCAATCAGATACATACTTATTTGAAAAAAAATCTAACAATCCTATTTTTTGCATTATTTTTATGCATCTAGTCGGCTGATTCGCAACAATTCCTAAGTTATAATTTTTTTTCTTAAGATTTTCCAAGATATTAAAAATATTTTCTTGTGGCTCAAAAAAACCTCTTTTTTTATTACGCTCTTTTTCTGTATCATAAAGCTGTTTTTCGATGATTGAAGCCAATTTATAGTTTTTATTTGTTAATTCCCAAATAATATCCTTATACAAATTTTTTGAAAATGCAATTAATAACTTATTTTGGGTTTCGATATATTCTTCTTTTGAAATATTTATGTCAAAAAACTTAAGAGAATTAATTATTTGTTCATCGATCAACTTATCCATGAGGACTTCTTTATCAATAGGACCTCCAATATCGAATAAAATATTTTTTATCATAATTACTTATCTTAAGAATTTTTTTGCCACTTTTGCGATATAAGTATATGTAGGATTTACAAACTGGGTTACTCTAGCTTCTAGGCATTGAGATAAAAACATGAACGCTTCTCCTTGTGGCATTTTGTAATCTTCTTCAAGCCAAAGTATCATTTCGCATAGAGCAATTCTAAAAGCATCTTCAGCTGGCTTTTCACATGCAGTTGTCATTATATAATTTTCATCTTCTATGCGAGGCCATGTCATGCTTTCAGGTCTATCAATTGCCCTTACTCTTAGTTCCACCTCTCCACCGGTCTCAATTCCCCCACCACCACATATTTCTCCATCTCCTTGACGGGCATGCATATCTCCTATGTGTAATAATGCTCCTTCATGTTCTATAGGTAGGTATACTTTTGCATTAGTAGTAATTTCTTGAATATCGAAATTACCACCCCAAATCCCAGCCCATCCATTATGTTTAGACTCAATTTTTGGAGCTAAGCCAATTACACCAATCATAGGCTCAACAGGAAATGACAGATTTTTATCCCATAAAATCATATTGTCTTTAATCATACAAACTTTGAACTGTTCGCCTATATTTGATTTTCCTAAATATCCTGGTAGGGCACCAGTAGAACCTCTGTACCTAGTCCATCCTACTGGGTTAACTTTTATTTTTCCTATTTCAACTTCTAGCACTTGCCCTACATTTGCACCGTTAATATAGATACACCCTGAAGAAGGATTCCCATAATCTTTAGGTTGATTGTCAGATCTGTAATGATTATATAATGATCTAATATTTTTTGGCACTAGTTCTGAATCTGGACCTCTATTCATTTGTGTTGTTACTTTAAACCACTCTTTCTGGTTAATATGTGCAGTTATTTTGTTTTGAGAAGAGTGAGTATAGTAAAGTATTTTTGAGTCTAAATGTTTCATTTGATAATTATAATAGATTATCATAGTTAATATGAAAAATAGATTAGAGCATTTAAAAGGTAATTTTAATAATTTTGGCAAGGAAGTGTTTTTTGTTGATACTACAGATTCGACTATGACACTAGCCTGGGACTATATAGATACAGAAAAGTCAGGTGGAGCTTTAATTTTTACAGATTATCAAACTCAAGGAAAAGGTAGATACAATCGTAAATGGATCTCTCAACCAAAAAAAGATTTACTATTATCCTTAACATTTAAACCTCCAACAAATATATTAAACCAGTTACTGATGATAGCTTCTTTGTCTGTTTATGATCTATTAATTTCTTTGGATTTACGGCCTCAAATTAAATGGCCAAATGATGTTTTAGTTAATGGTAAAAAAATTGCAGGTACTATAGCAGAATCTCGAATTATTTCTCAAAAATTTTCATATGCTGTCATAGGTATAGGTGTTAATGTAAATTTATTAGTTGATGAATCATCTCCAATAATTAATACATATACAAGTATATATAAAGAAAAAAAAGTAGAATATGATCGGTATGAGCTTCTAAAAATATTATTATTAAATTTAGATGACTATTATTCATATATACTATCTGGAAAAAATATTATTCCTAAATGGAAAGATAAGATTATGAACATAGGCAAAAATATAAAAATTAGCTTTACAAATAAAGAAACAGCTAATTATATTAGTGGTAAAGCAATTGATATAGATGATGAGGGTATGATAGTCATTTTAGATGAGAATATGAAAGAATGGCATGTATCCTCAGGTGAAGTAACCGTTATTAGTACCTAAGGGCGTTAGATAGCGTCAAAAGTACTATAACAACAATCATTGCAGAAATATCAATCATACCAATTGGGGGGATGTACTTAGAGGCTGGCTTCATTATAGGATCTGTAATTTTGTATAGTGTTTGGATTATTTCATGATTTCTATATTGCGGAAACCAAGTTGAAAAAGCTCTTATGATAATCAAATAAGCATAAATTCTTAATAAAATACTAAGCAAGTCTGAAATTATAATCATGTTTTCTCCTCGTTCGATAGTTCTTTTGCTCTATCATATGCTTTCTTAACGCCTGTTACGATACTTTTGTGAAAATTATTCATTATCATTGAATTAATTCCAGCTTCAGTTGTTCCACCTGGTGATGTAACTAATTTTCTAAGTTCTTCTGGACTTTTATCTGAGTTACTTGAGAGTTCTACGCTCCCAGAAATTGTTTTTAAAACTAACTGTTTTATTTTGTCTTTCGGTAGCCCTATTTCCTTGCCTACTTTTTCTAGAAACTCTATAAATAAAAAAACGTATGCTGGACCACTTCCGCTTATAGCTGTTGCCATATCAATATATTTTTCTTCTTTAAACTCTATTTCATCTCCTAATACACCTAAGATTTCTTTAACTGCTAATTTTGATTCCTTGCTTACTTGCAAGGTTGAATTCCATGCTGAAATTCCTTTTCCTATTTGTGCAGGAGTATTGGGCATTATTCTAATAATTTTCATAGTGGATATAGCTTTTGAAATAGTATTAATATTTATGCCTGCCATTATTGAAACAATTGTTTGATCATTTGTAATTTTCCCATATATCTCATTAGCAACTATTTTAAAATTTTGTGGCTTTATACATAGTATTATTAAGTCTGAATTTTTTATTGCCAACAAATTATTATCTGTTACAAATAACCCAAATTTTTTTTTGATTTCATTTCGAACTTTTAGTATAGGGTCAGAAACTGTAATTTCAAATTTTTTATTTGAACTAATTAAAGAGGAAATTATAGCTTGTGCCATTGTTCCCCCACCAACAAATACAATTTTCATATTTTTTTCCTAAATTAGCAATTTAATTTTTATTATATAGCCAATATTATATTTTTTTATTATTTATTAGTACACAAGCTTGCTTAATAGCTTCTTTCATACTAGTAGAATCTGCAATATTTTTACTTGCTATATCAAAAGCTGTACCGTGGTCAACTGATGTTCTTATAAATGGTATGCCGAGATTTACACTTATAGATTCTTCAAGGCCATGAACTTTAATTGCTATGTGACCTTGATCATGGTACATAACTATTACAACATCATAATTACCATTGATGGCTTGATTAAATATTGAATCTGCAGGATGAGGGCCTGATACAGTTATTCCTTTTTCTTGCATGAATTTCACAGCAGGTGATATTTCTTTAGATTCTGTATCTCCAATTAAACCATTATCTGATGCATGTGGATTTAGAGCAGCTACCGCTATTTTTGGTCTATCGTATCCCCAACTTATGAAACTTTCATTTGTTAGTTTTATTGCTCTTATAATATTTTCTTTTGTTACATACTTACACGCATCAATGAGCGGTTTATGGGTGGATAAATGCATACACCTTAAATTACCTGTTATAAGCATAGTGGCAACGTATTGAGACTTTGTCATTCTTTTGAAAACTTCTTGGTGGCCTGTATCTTTTATGCCTGCCATAGACCACGATTCTTTGTTTATTGGAGCTGTAACCATTGCCGAGACTTTTTTTTCAATACATAGTTTTGCTCCAAATTCTACCCATTTATGACTTTCTCTTCCGGATGTTATATCTAGTTTTCCTATAGGGAATTCACAAGTCGACACCCCTGGATTAATTATAAAAACTTCGTTTCGATTATGATTAGCAACTTCATTAATATTATTTATTTCTTTTAGTAATAATTTAGATTTATTAATATTTATCTGTTTAGCAATTACTTTTTTTGAACCAATAACAATTGGTATGAAATTAATTAAACTTTCACTTGAGAGTGCTTTTACAATTATTTCAGGACCAATCCCTGAAGGATCTCCCATGGTGATAGCAATTTTTTTGTTATCTTTCATACTTAATGGGCTAACATTTGCTATATCCACAGGAATAACACTTCAAACAGCCTTCTTCATGCGCAAGCGAAGCCGGACATTCAGGACATATTTCACCAAGCAATATATTTGCGGGTACTTTTTGTTTAGACTTTTCTGAAATTTCTATTTCCTGAGCTACAGGCATACCTAGTTCTTTAGGAGAAGGAGGTGTAAACATGTTTGCTTGACCTGTTTCTTTATCTTGAAGATTATCTACTGAAGGAGTATTATCAGTTATTTTTTCTAGTACAGAGGCTATGGCATCTGGTACAGATCTAATCATCTCTCCTGCATCCCAAGTTGGCACGTCTGTTATACCCCTTAGTTGTTCGGTAACATTTACTGGATCAATACCTGATCTTAACGCTAAGGATGCCATTCTTGATACGGCTTCGGCCATTGCTGCGTCATTTCCTCCAGCTTTTCCGTGAGTTGCGAAAATTTCAAAAGGCTTATCATTTTCAGCCATATTTACTGTAACAAATAGATTTCCTCTTCCTGTGCGAACTCTTCTTGTAATACCATTTAGAATTGCTGGTCTATCTGCTTCTGCTATATATTGATTGAAATCTTTTGTTTCTTGTCCATTAGATTCATTTGAAGCATCATTTGTTCCTGTTGTAAGGACTTCTTTTTCTCTAGAACCAGCCCTGTAAACTGTTATTCCCTTACATTTTGTTTCCCATGCAAGTAGATATGCATCTTCTACATCTTCTACTGTTGCTTCGTTAGGAAAGTTTATAGTTTTTGATATTCCTGCATCAGTACTTTCTTGAAAGGCGGCTTGCATAAGAACGTGATCTCTTGGAGATATATCTGATGCTACGTGGAATAGTTCTTTAATGTTTTCAGGAACTTCTTCTCTGTCCTGTAAAGATCCGCCATTTGATAGATGCTCAAGAAGATCATCACTATAAAATCCTTCTTTTTTTGCTATTTTTTCAAAATTTTTATCAACGTAATAAAGAGTTTCGCCTTCAAGTATATTATGTTTTCTGTATGCTAATGAGAATATTGGCTCAATACCGCTTGATGCTCCAGCAATCATAGATATAGTTCCAGTTGGAGCTACTGTTAGCCTACATGCATTTCTATATTTAGGTGCACCAGATTTTGCTTGTTTAGAGTCATGCCATGCTGGAAATGGTCCCCTTTCTTCTCCAAGATTTATTGATTCTTCATCGGCATTTTCTTGAATGAATTTCATTAGTTTTCGACCTAATTCTACTGCTCCATCTGTATCATATGGAATCCCAAGTTTGACAAGCATATCAGCAAATCCCATCACGCCTAGTCCTAATTTTCTAGTTGAATGTGTCATTTCTCTGATTGCATCAACAGCATACTTATTAGCATCTATTACATTATCAAGCATCCTTATAGAAACTTTGACAGCTCTTCCTAATTCATCCCAGTCTATTAAATTAATTCCATCACTACTTTCGTTGACAAATTTAGCTACGTCAATTGAACCCAAGTTACATGATTCATTAGGAAGTAAAGGTTGTTCCCCACACGGATTAGTTGCGGTTATTTTTCCTATATGAAGAACCGGGCTATTTCTGTTCACTTCATCTAAAAATATCATTCCTGGTTCACCATTTCTCCACGCACCATTAATTATTTTATTGAAAACCATTCTAGCGTCTATTCTATCTACTTCAAGATAGTCACTATTTGGATCGGCAGGGTTTTCTAATTTTTTCAATGGATATGTAGTACCATCTTTGACTGCTTGCATAAATTCATCTGATGCGCCAACTGATATATTAAAGTTATGTATCTCTCCTTCAACTTTTTTGCAATCAATAAATTCAAGAATATCAGGGTGATGTACATCCATCACGGCCATGTTTGCTCCATCTCTTTTACCCCCCTGTGTTACCAAGGTAGATACAGATGATAAATGTCTTAGTACAGATATTGGTCCACAAGCCTTGCCATGAGTAGTCGCAATTGGGGTACCTTTTGGTCTTAGTTCAGATAAAGCGAAGCCAGTTCCTCCTCCAAATTTTTGAACCATTGCAGCATCATGTGCTGCTCCCATTATTCCTTGCATGCTATCTTTTAGTGGAAGAACAAAGCAAGCAGATAATGTCCCTGCACCTGTTCCTGCGTTCATTAGCGTAGGAGAGTTTGGTAGATATTTTAAACTAGCCATCAATTCATAAAAATCATTTTCAATTTGTCGGATCTCATCGTCTGACTTTTCATAATTTTTTTCTGGTTGAACAAGAGCTTTTGCTACCCGCTTAAACATTTCGTTAGCAGTCTCAACTATATCTCCAGTAGAGTTTTTTTGTAAGTATCTTTTTTCAAGAACAACATTCGCATTTTCAGAGATTTCAGCTGGTTGAAATTCATATTTGTTTTTTGAGTCGGTATTTTTCATTTTTTTATTCTCCTTGAATAGCTATTTTTATCTTTTTAGTAATTCAACTTCTTTTGCAAAAGAGTCAATGTTTTTGAAATCCCTGTAAACTGAAGCAAATCTAATATAAGCAACATGATCAAGTTTCTTTAGGTGCTTAATGCACATTTGCCCAATTTTTCCAGCTCGTATTTCGTTTTGGTAATTTTTGTTAATTAAAATTTCAATCTTTTCCACTATATTTGAAATTTCCATATCTTTTATAGGTCTTTTTACACAAGCCATTCTTAGGGAATTTTCAAGTTTTTCAGTAGAAAAAATCTCTTTTTTGCCATTCCGCTTTAGTACCATTACCGGAACGAAACTAACTTTTTCATAGGTTGTAAATCTTTTTTGGCAATTATCGCAAATCCTTCTTCTTCTAACACCAACCGAGGACTCTCTAGAGTCTAAAACCCTAGAACCAACTGTATGGCAATATGGACACTCCATAAACAATTATCCTTGAAAATAGTAAGCAAGTACGCAGAAAAAAACTGACTGTAGCAGTTATACATATAACATGATACGCCTTGTCTACTGCGGACACAGCAAAGACTACATATAGTAGTTAAACTAAAGATTACCACTATTTATTGTGTAATTGCAAGATATATTAAAACAAAATTTTTCTTTTTTTTATTTGTTTTCTAGTAAAAAATTTTATATGTAAGTATAAATAAATAAAAAATTGAAAATTTCAAATTTTTTTAAAAATAATAATTTTTCTGGGATATATTTTTCTTCAGATTAGATTTCCCAAAACTAATATATTTCAGCAATTTTTTGTTTTCTCATAAATGGAGGTAGGTGTATATCTTTAAAATTTAATGAATTTTTTTCATCGTTTTGATGATGGCTAATTGAATACAAAGAGTTGTTCTCTGTATAGTCTTTTTTTGTTGAAGTAAGTACTATAAGTTCAATTTCATTATGTAATAGTTTATTTCTCTTTATTCCAAAAAATATATTACATTTATTGCTTGCAAAGGATTTTATTCTATCTGTTAATTCTTTAACTTCTGACATTTTGATTTCCTCGCCTGAAACTATTTGAACTATCATGCTTGTAGCATTATAAAATCCTTCTTGATGAAATTGTAAATCTAGAAGTTTATTAATAACATCTGTTGATTTATTTTTACCATTACTTCTACTGTGACCAAACCATGAGAATTTCGAGTCTTTAATTACTGACATCAAGTCTGCGAAATCTATATTTATATCTCCAGTTTCATAGATAATTCGGTTTATTGAAACTATTGAATTCACAAAGTTTTTAATTAAAAGATTTTTGTTTTCTGAAAGTTTAATTGCATTAAATTCATGAGTGGAATGAGATAGATCATTAACAAGCATAGTTGTTGTAACCTGTAGATTGATTTTGTTAATTAAGTCAGATGATAAAAAATTACTCTTCTTGATTAATAGTATTACTTCACTTTTATTTTTTATTGAATTAAGAATTTTCATAACAAAATTGTAATCATCCAGATTTTCTATATCACATATAACGATATATAAGTCTAAAGAATCGAAAATATAATATATTTGATCTAAGTCTTTTGTGCTTGTAATAATTTTTGTAACTTTAGATAGATTTTTATTTATATTTAGACTTGAATAACTATTTTGGTCGTATATTTGATAAATATCTAAATTATGAATAACATCTAAAGGCAATGACTCAATAACATTTATTCCTAATTTGTTAATTGCAATAATTCTGCTCTTCATGATATTTTATAATCTAAAATTTCTATAATTTAATTTTTTTCATGAATTTTGATAATGCTGAAGAATTTTTTTCTTCATGATCATTAATATTTTCTTTGATGAGGTTTGCGTGACTTGAAGCCTCTTTATTTTCAATTCCCCATAGCATTATACCTGACACTGCAGATATGGTAGGATCATTATGAGTATTTGTTATTCCTGATAAACCTCTAGGCTCAGCTAATCTAACGTTATCCTGTAATATATATTTCGCAACATTCATGAAGCCGTTCAATTTTGAACCTCCACCTGTAAAAATAAATTTATTTATATTTGTTTCTACTAGGTGTGGTTCATCTAGTGATAGGGATATCATTCTGATTACCTCTGCAGCTCTTTCTTTTAAGATTTGCCCTAATTCTCTTCTTGTAATTTGAATTTCCTCATCCATTTTTCTTGGCTTTATACTTATTTCATCAGTTGCATTTTTTTGATCTGGACCAATATTGCCGTATTTAATCTTAAGGTCTTCTGATGTATTAAAATCTAAGTCTAGAGCAATACTTATGTCACTTGTGAATAGATTTCCTCCTATTGGCAAAACTTTACTATGGACAACATTCCCGTTGTCAAATACAGCTATATCTGTTGTTCCTCCGCCAATGTCTACAACTACACAACCTTCATCTTTTTCAGTAGGAGACAAAACAGCTTCAGCACTAGCCAATGGTCCTGCTAATATTCCTGAAACTTTTACTTTTGATTTGCTAAGGCAGTTTTGAATATTGGTTATACTATTTATTGAACCTGTTATGATATGAGTTTCAACATGAAGTTCAGCAGTATGCATTCCCAGTGGATTTGCGATTCCATGCAAACCATCTAAAGTATAACTTTTAGGAATGGCATGAAGCAATTTTCTATCATTATTTAGATCGATTTTACTCGCAATTTTAAGTGCCTCATCAATATCATCTTGAGTTATAGAATTCATACCTGAAGGTCTTGAAATATTAGTCCAATGATTTTTTGATTCTAAATGCGTTCCTGATATACCAATAAATGCTTTATGAATGTTTATTCTTAATTCTTTTGATATATTTTCTAAAGATTTATTTAAGCAATCTGAAACTAACTGTTCGTCAACCACTAAACCTTTGTTCATGCCATCATTGTCTATAGTTGTAATATTGATTACTTCATATGTATTTTTGTCCTTAATTCTTGCAATCATAGTACAAATCTTTGTTGTACCAATGTCTATTGCAACTCTCAAGTCTTCTGATTTCATATTTATCCTCATTTATATTCTTTCTGCTATTCTTAATTTTGCACTTCGCGATCTAGGATTATTAATAATCTCTTTTTCCGAAGGAACTATTGGTTTTTTAGTAATTACTTTTATTGTTTTTTCATGTTCACATGTGCAGACTGGTGATCTAGGTGGGCAAATACACTCAGAAGACTGTTTTTTAAAAAAGTTTTTGACTATTCTGTCTTCTAATGAATGGTAGGAAATTACTGCAATTCGTCCACTCTCACCAATAACAGTTAGTGACTCATTTAAAGCTGTTTCAAGTGCTGTCAGCTCATCATTAACCGCTATTCTTAAAGCTTGAAATGTTTTTGTTGCAGGATTAATTTTTTGATTTTTTCTTTTTGGAATTGTTTCGCAAATTAAATTGGCAAGCTCTAGAGATGATTTTATAGGCCTGTTTCTTACTATTTTTTTTGCAATTTTTCTTGATTTTTTTTCTTCGCCGAAGTAAAAAATCAAATTAGCTAATTCATTTTCATCATAATTATTTACTATTTGAGATGCAGATAAATGTTGATTGTAACTAAATCTCATATCTAATGGGTCAGCTCTTCTAAAACTAAAACCTCTTGACTCTGCATCCAATTGTAATGATGAAACACCTAAGTCAAATAATATTCCGTGAACTGGTAAAAAATTATACTTCATAGCAATAGATCTAATATTTTTGAAATTATCATTTATAGCCAGAAATTTTTCCGAAGAGTAATTCACTCTTTTTTGAGCTACAGAAACCGCTTCATGATCAGCATCAATTCCTAAAACTTGTCCTCCAGGATCTGATTCATTAAGAATATTTGTTGAATGCCCACCTTCACCCAATGTTGCATCAATATATCTTCCTCCAGGAGTAACACCTAATCCTTCAATAATTTCATTTATTAGGACGGGAGTATGATATAAATTAAGCTCTTTTAATATCAAGTCTTTTTTCCCTTAGATAATTCTAAATTTAATTTAACCATATATTTATTACTGTTTACTATTGAATTATGACATATTAAAAAAAATTACTTCAATACAATAAATTTACACGTTTAAGGGTAATTTGTGATTTAATATTAATTAAATAAAAATTAGGGATTTAGTTAGAGGAGCATTACATATAACTATGACATATGAGAAAAATTTATATTATTCTATCGTAACTAGTAGCGATAGGTGTTCTGCTGGAAATATGTATGATAAAAGTGGTGTACTTATTGAAAAGATTATGAATAACTCTAAATTTACACTTCACTCCAGGGTTATTTTACCAGATGAATTTAGCGTATTGGAGACTCAGCTAATTGAGTTTTTTGAAGATGAAAAAATTAATCTTATTCTCACAACGGGAGGTACTGGCCTTGCAAAAAGAGATGTGGTCCCTGATGTAACAGAAAAATTGATTGATATAGATGTACCAGGAATTCCAGAGTTAATGAGAGTTAATAGTTATCACTTAAATAAAATGTCAATTTTGTCTAGAGCTAAATGTGGAATTAGAAATAAGACCCTTATATTAAATTTGCCCGGTAGCCCAGCGGCTATTGAAGATAACCTAGGCAATCTTATAAATACAATTGAACACGCTGTTGAAATACTTATTGGCTCACATACAGGTAATCATCCAAAATGATTTTATCCGTAATCACTCTTTTCCCTAAAATGTTTGATAGTGTTTTTGAACATAGTATTATTTCTAGAGCTGTGAAGTCAAAAAAAGTATCTATAAAAATATATCATTTAGCTGATTTTGCCCAAAGCACAAATTCATCAAGAAAAATTTTGGATTCTCCTCCATATGGAGGAGGCCCTGGAATGGTTTTAAGGCCAGAGCCTTTATATAATGCTGTTAATAAAATCAAGGAAAATAATCTTCCCAATGAGTCTAAGGTGATTTTGCTATCTCCTCAAGGAAAAACCTATGACTTTAATAGAGCTAAAAATATTTCGAGAGAAAAATCAGTTATTTTGGTTTGCGGTCATTATGAAGGGCTTGATCAAAGATTTATAGATCTTTGCATAGATGAAGAATTATCAATAGGAGATTATATACTAAGTGGCGGAGAAATCCCTGCAATGGTGCTAATCGATTCTGTTACTAGGCTATTATTAGGTGTTCTAGGTAATGATAATTCAAACAAAAACGATTCTTTTTCAGAGGGTAATTTTTACTTAAAGGGTCCTGTATACTCAAGGCCAAGGGAATTTCTAGGCCTTACTGTTCCCAAAGTACTCTTAAACGGTAATCATAAAGAAATAGAAAATTGGAGAGCTAAAGAATCACAAAAAAAAACTAGGAATAATCGCCCAGATTTATTAAATTAAAGATAATATGCATAATTTTATTTATTTTTTGGTTTAAATATAAAAACTTATATGTATAATAGAATTCTGTAGTTAAACTAGTTATATGTGAGAAGTCTCTTAATGAGTAAAAAATTAGATACAAGTTTATACATAAAACAAATTAATAATTTAGATGAATTTCAACCTGGTGACACGGTAAGTGTGAATCTGAGAATTATTGAGGGTGATAAGGAAAGAGTTCAAACTTTTGACGGTAATGTTATTTCTGGTAGATTCATCACATCTAAAACTCCTGGTTTGGGTGATACTTTCACTGTTCGCAGGATATCATATGGGGTTGGAGTTGAGCGTGTTCTGCCTTTTCATTCTCCTAACATTGAATCATTAAAAGTAACTCGAAAAGGTAAAGTAAGAAAGTCGAAATTATATTACCTAAGAGGCCTAACTGGTAAAAAAGCGAGAATAAAAGAAAAACGATCGTAAATAATACCTATTTAATATTTTTCAGCCCTCTCAAGATATGAGAGGGCTTTTATGTTAAAATCAACATATTAAGGAAATTTAATGAAATATGCTGAAATAGCCGTTGATTTTCCTGACAATAGTCAGAGAGCCTATACTTACAAGATTCCTAATGATTTATTAATAGAAATCGGAGATTTAGTATGGGTCCCATTTGGTAGTAGAACTTTGTGTGGTATTGTCTTAAATTTAACGACTAAACATAATATTGATGAAGAAATTATAAAAAATATAATTAGTAAAATTAATGACGGGCCATATTTTGATGAATCAAAGTTAAAATTGATTAGATACATTTCAGATTATTATCGAACTTCTTTTTTTTCTACAGCTAGTTTATTTCTCCCCCCAAATGCTTTCTCTAAAATAATTACAATTATTAAGCACTCAAATGATGAAAAAATTATTCATTATAATCTTTCTGATATTGAAAAAAAATTATTACACATTGTCGAAAAAAATAAAAATATAACTAAAAAACAATTAGTTAAAAAAGTTGGTCTTCCTGGAAAAACTTTAGTTGATAAAATGATTAAAAGGGATTTATTAATAAGTGAAAATATATGGGAGAAGCCAAAAATTGGTCCGGTATATCATAACAGAATTATCCTGGGAATTTCAAAAACTAAAGCTACACAAATAGTACAAAAATTAGATACGAAAAAAAATAAGCACAAAAAACTTATAAATTGGTTCATAGATGAAAATCACTCTGATACAAAGACATTTTTAAGAAAAAAATTTGGCTATTCAGCTACTGAATGGTCTTTTGAACAAGGAATACTAATCAGGAGAAAAGTAAAAAGAATTAGAGATCCATTAAGTAAGTATTTTTTTCAGCAAGAATTTGCCCATACACCAAATAAAGAACAATCATATTCTATTGAAAAAATAACAGAGTCGATAAAAGAAAAAAAAACATCAAAATCGCTACATAAGTTTTTACTGCACGGTATAACAGGATCAGGAAAAACAGAAGTTTACTTGCAAGCCATAGAGGAGTGCTTGAAATTAGGAAAAAATGTAATATTTTTAGTGCCTGAAATTTCATTGACACCGCAAACTTTGAATAGAATTGCGTCTAGGTTTCCTGGAAAAGTTGCTCTTTTGCATTCAGGACTTACATCCGGAGAAAGATATGATCAGTGGTGGAGAATAAAGAATAATGAATATAAAATTGTTTTAGGTTCAAGAAGCGCAATATTTGCTCCATTATCAAATTTAGGTTTAATAATTATTGATGAAGAGCATGAATGGAGTTATAAACAGTCAGATAAATCTCCACGCTATGACTCGAGGAAAATTGCTGATTTGATCTCAGAAATGTACAAATCTACCTTATTATTAGGTAGCGCAACTCCTGATATTGTTTCATTCAAAAAATCTAAAGAATCACAATTAGAATTATTAAAACTTTCTGCTAGATTTTCAAAGACAAAGAAAAATAGTCTTCCTATTGTTCAGATTATAGATATGCGTAAAGAAAGAAGAAGGGGTAATTTTGAGATGTTTAGTGATGCTATGTTAGAAAATATAAGTAAAGCAATCACTTTAGATGAAAAAGTAATACTTTTCTTAAATCGAAGGGGTTCATCATCATATGTGCAGTGTCTAAATTGTGGGGAAATTCAAAAATGTAATAGTTGCGATATACCAATGACCTTCCACGAAAACTTAACTGGATACAAGCCCAAGTTAGTATGTCATTACTGTAATAGTAAAAGGCAGCCTAATAGGCCATGCAAAAATTGTAATTCTATCCAGGTTAGGAGATCAAATCCAGGAACTGAATTAGTTGAAAAAAATATTAAAAAATTTTTTCCAAAAATAGATGTTATTAGATGGGATTCAGATACAGCAAAAAATAGAAAAAATCACGACGATATTCTACGAACTTTTTCAGAATCTGGCTCTAAAATATTGGTTGGCACTCAAATGATTGCAAAAGGTTTAGATATATCCTCAGTTTCATTTGTAGGGGTTATTTCAGCAGATACTGGACTTTCACTACCAGATTTTAGAGCTAACGAAAGAGTTTTTCAAATACTCACTCAAGTCATTGGAAGAGCAGGAAGAGGACAAAAAAGAGGTAAAGCAATTATCCAAACTTTTAATCCTGAAAATATAGCTATCCAACAAGCCGCAAATCAAGACTATATGGGTTTTTATAATTCAGAAATTCATATTAGATCTAGATATACAAATCCCCCTTTCACCAAACTTATAAAATTAGTTTACTCTGCTAGAGATGAAAAAAAAGGTTTATCAGAAGTAAACAATACTATGAGAATCATAAAAAATGCTATGGAATTATATGGTGAAACTTCAAATATTATTTTGGGTCCTTCCCCAGCTTATCCATATAAAATTAGAAATTATTATAGGTGGCAGATAATTATAAAAGGTATTTCTCCCCAAAGAATAGTTGATATAGTTAAACCAAAAAATGATTGGTTTATAGACGTAGATCCGCTAGTGATATCTTAAAAAAATTAAGAGAGGAAATATTGAGCATAAGAAGAATTAGAGTTTATCCTGATCCTATATTAAGAAAAAAATGTAGAAAAGTAAAAAGAATTGATGACAAAACTATTAGAATAGCTAATGATCTTAAGGAAACTATGTTGGCTGCTGGAGGCGTTGGGTTAGCGGCTAACCAAATAGGAGAACTTTCAAGAATTATAACTCTGCATATACCAGAAGAAAAAAAACCCTGGGTATTAATAAATCCTGAGATTATCAGTAAAAAGGGATCGAGAGATGTGTTAGAAGGATGCTTGTCTTTTCCTGGTTATGAAGGTTTAGTAAAAAGATCAGTATCGGTTTCTGCAAGATGGCTAGATCTTAATAAGTCACTTTATAAGGTTACTAAAGAAGAATTATTTGCTCAGGCTCTTGAGCATGAAATTGATCACCTTAATGGGATTCTTTATACTGACCATTTACTAGAACATGAAAAACTAAAACAAGCTGGCTTGAAGCAAGACCAACCTCATTTGCACGATGTAGACATGAAAATAATCGCTCATAAAGAACAAGATGAACCGAGTGAAATTGTAGAGTCCAAATTGAATTTTTCAAAACTATATTCTGATTCATCAATATCACAAATGCAATATGATCTTTTCAACGAAGGGTTTTTAGAAAATTAGATTTTTTATGACAAAAAAATTATAAAAAATATGTTAATTTCAAGATGAATAATTTTATTTCGAATGTTATACTCAATTGGTGCGATTATTTAATGAGTGATAATTTTCATTCTGTAAAATAATTATTATACTTACTAATAATGAAAGATGCTTTTTTTTGTTTAGATACAAATCGTTAATATTTATACTTATTTTAGTTGTTTTTTCTATTTCAATTCTTTCATTGAAACAATTTAGCATATTTGGTATGCAAATTGGCTCAGATTCTAGATCATCATTATTAGGTCTAACTCTTGGGTTAGATCTTGAGGGTGGAACACACCTTGTATATGAAGTTATCCCAGAAGATGGAAGAGAACCAACCCAAGATGATATGGAAGGTGTCAGAAGAATTATAAATCAACGTGTTAACGAGTTTGGAGTTAGTGAGGCTAAGGTACAACTTTTAGGTGGAACAGATGGTACTGTTTCAGATAGAGTACTTGTCCAAATTCCAGGCCAATCTGGTGCAAATATAACTTTGAAATTTAAATCTAATACACAAACAATGGATGATGTTGAATCTTTTTTTATTGATAATTTTGGCCGTGATGATATAACTATATCTGAGAATGATGATGGGTCTTTTAGACTAGGATTTGATAGTGTTAGCTCAGCAACTTTTGATGCAGCTGGAGATATACTTACCAAATCTGAAGTAGATATTTGGAGTGATAAAATTATTGAAGTTTTTCCAGTAAATATACAATTAGGCTACGAAGTTTCACTATCAGAAGAATCAGACCAAATAAAGACGCCTAAATTAGAAGATGTTTCAAAAATACTTAAGGATATAGGTAGAACTGATGCTCAAATTTCTCAGGTAAATGAAAATGATCCTTACTTTACTATTAGTTTTTCAGGCCTTGATATAAAAACTACTGATTCTAATGGTAATCCTGTTCAAAATGAACCTCAGATAATTTTTAGTAATCTAAGTGAATTAGGTGAGATCGAATTTTTTGATATTCAAGGGTATTTAGAGCAATGGACTGTAGGTGGGGGTGTTCAAGAAGCTAAAAATTTAATTGGAAAAACAGCTCAGTTAGAATTTAGATACAGAGAATGTGGCGATCTAACCTCTTCGAATGCTGATATTATTTGGCCCCCAGATGGATTATCTGAAGAGCAGTGGCTAAACGAAAGATGTGTGAATCCAAAGTATTTTGTCGAATCGGATACAGAAATTATGGCATCAGACTTAGAAAATGCTTTTCCTGATGTTTCAACACAAAGTGGAATTAGTAAACCTATAGTATCGCTAGTATTTAATGATGATGGTGCTGATGCTTTTTATCAAGCAACAGACCGTATATCAAGGCATGATGATAGGTTAGCTATTTATCTTGATGATGAAGAATTGGTTGCCCCTAGCGCTACTACTGGTATATCTGGAGGAAGAGCTATAATAGAAGGAGGTAGTTTTACTAACGAAAGAGTAAGAACTATAGCTATTCAGCTTAGGTCAGGTGCATTACCTGTTGGATTAGAGCTAATACAAGAAAGAAATGTAGATGCTTCCTTAGGAAAAGATTCTTTAGAAAAGAGTCTGCTAGCTGGAATAATTGGTTTAGTTTTATTGATGGCATTCCTAATTATTTATTTCAAAATTCCTGGTGTTGTTGCATCCTTAACACTGATTGTATACACTATACTTTTACTAGCAACATTTAAGTTGTTGTCAGTAACCCTAACTTTATCTGGAGCAGCAGCTATTATTTTGTCCCTAGGATTTGCAGTAGATGCAAATGTCCTAATTGCTGAGAGGACTAAGGAAGAAATTAGATCTGGGAAAAATATACTTCCAGCAATTACCTCTGGATTTGATAGAGCATGGCCCTCAATTCGTGATGGAAACTTTTCTACGATTATTGTAGCTATAGTACTTTACTGGTTTGGTGATAGGTTTAGTACTACAGTTATGCAAGGTTTTGCACTTACATTAACTATAGGAGTTTTGTTGAGTATGTTTACAGCGTTTTTTACAAGCAGGGTAATATTGCGACTTTTAGCTAATAGAAGTTTTATATCAAGGGGTTCGCTTTTTACTCCTGTTGGGATCAAGCAAGAGAAAGATAATTAGGAGTTAATATGGATTTTGTTTCAAAAAGAAAATATTTTCTTGGTTTTTCATTCATCATATCAATTTTATCTATTTTTATGCTTATATCTAATGGATTAAATTTAGGTATAGATTTCACTTCTGGGTCTACTGCTAGTTTAGAATTTAAGGAAGGAGATCCTGGTGCAGCCGCAATTCTTTCTGAGTTGGAAGGAATGGGTTACTCTGAATCAGTTGTACAAAATATAGGAGAAAGTCAATATTTTATAAGGACAAGGGACTTAGGAGTTAATGGTTTGACTGATATTAAGGATGCTCTAAATGAACTTGAAGAATCTCCAGTTATTATTCTTGATAATACAACAGTTGGTGCATCAATTGCTGAAGATACTGTTAAAAATGCCGTTATAGCTGTATTGGTTGCATCCTTATTTGTAATGACGTACATAATGTATGCATTTCGCTCAGTTAGTAAATCATATAAATATGCTTTTTCTGCAATTTTTGCACTTACTCATGATGTGATAATAGTTCTAGGAATTTTTGTCATTTTAGGAATACTAGTTAACGCTCAAGTTAACGCTATATTTATTGTTGGAATACTGACAGTGATTGGTTATTCAGTAAATGATACTATAGTTATTTTTGATAGGGTAAGAGAAAATGCAATATCTTATCCCAATAAAAACTTGAAAAACATAATTAATCAGTCGATTAATGAATCAATCACAAGGTCATTAGGGACAAGTATAACTACAATAACGGTCATACTAGCAATGCTTTTGTTTGGTGGAAGTACTCTTAGAGACTTTTTACTTGTTCTTCTGCTTGGTGTAATAGTGGGTACATATAGTTCAATATTTGTTGCATCTCAAATTCTTGCCTCTTGGGAATCAAAATCTCTATTCTTTCGAGAAAAATCTTAGATTATAAATTCTTGAAAGACCTCATTGCCTAATAGTCTTCCCTTGCTGGATAATTTTATGTGAGTCTCACTAAGTTCAATAAGGTTTAAATTAGTTAATTTTTTTATTTCATTATTGAAAATTTCGTAAATTGTTTTTCCAAATTTATTCTTGAATTTTATTAGATTAATACCCTCATTTAATCTCATACCCA
>Ga0310343_10000189_pt1 | contig 28091 bp, 23 predicted proteins | sample HC15DNA2025_MG_FD_203519 | JGI IMG/M metagenome (GOLD analysis project Ga0310343, IMG submission 203519) | Marine microbial communities from station ALOHA, North Pacific Subtropical Gyre - HC15-DNA-20-25_MG | ecosystem: Environmental > Aquatic > Marine > Oceanic | place: Pacific Ocean: North...
GGACAAATAGTTCACCATTTGCTACGATACGATCGCCTGGTAAAATTTCTCCCGCTATTTCACCTTCAATTAAACACCTTAATCTTTCAGGCTGAACGCCTCCTCGTAATTTTTCTGGCGGTTCTTGTAATTCTATAAATTGGGTATTTTCCATAACACTTTGTGAGGGGACTATCTCAAATCTTACTTGTGGCTTTTCTGCACCACAACCAGTATTTGGATCACATATCGTTGGCTCTATTAATTCCTGTTCATTTGATTGATATATCATTTGAATGGCTTCACAATTACCATTACAACATCTAAATGCTGCTTCGACTACCCTAGGCCTAACTGCACTTATTTTAACAACGATTGCGTCAATTGCTAACATACTTCCAACATCATCTTGCCTAATTTCCCTAACTGCCCTTCGTTGATCCGGAGGTAAGTCTCTTACTCTTATTTGTGGACTAATTTGGTAGTTTTTTTCTTTACAAATCTCTCTTAATCCACTATCACCACATTTTAAAAATAAATTAGGATTATCTAATAATATTTCAGCAAAATCTTGATCAAAATTATACAATTCTCTAAAAGATACCACTAAACTCCTTTGTTCTGGCCAGTTTAAAGCCAGGGCTCCAATATCAGAATTCTCCTCGAGAAAAGTCATCCAACGTGCTTTAATTTCATTAGCATGCATAAGTTCACTCTCACGGGGTAAACAAAACGATACGCTACAGTTCTTAATATAAGCGATTTTACCCCCTCATTTCCACTGGAAAAAACAATCAATTTCTGTAAGCGCTTTTTCTAAAAAAATGCGTTTCTACTGGGCTCAAAATTAAATTTTTTTAACTGTATTTTTCAAAATAAAAATTTTGCCGGAAGCGTCACTCTCAAAACGGAGTACGCAGAGGATATGATGTGACAGACAAAGATAAGGTGGACTACGCAAGTAGTGGAGTAGACATCGATTTAGAAGGTAAAGCCGTCAATTCGCTTGTAAGTGAATTAAATTCACCGCCACGTTTACCAGGAGAAATTGGTTCACTAATTGACCATCCAGGAGGTTTTAGTGGTATCATTGACTTTGGTGATGAATTGCTTGCAATGTGTACTGATGGTGTGGGTAGTAAACTCATGCTAGCAAGTAAACTAGGACAATGGGAAACTGTTCCAATTGATTGTATGGCTATGAATGTTAATGATTTATTGTGTATAGGTGCTGAACCGATTGCCTTTGTTGATTATATTGCTACACCCAAACCAGATCCAGAAATTCATGCTGCATTAGGAAGAGGATTAGCTAGAGCCGCTGAAATTGCAAATGTTAGTTTAGCTGGTGGAGAGACTGCTTCGCTTCCCGATATCGTCACTGAATTAGATATGTCTGGAACATCATTAGGTTGGTTACCTAAAGGTGATCAATTAACTGGCGAAAATATAATTTCAGGAGACATTCTAATTGGAATACCCTCATCAGGTATTCATTCAAATGGATTCTCACTGGTTAGAAAAATTTTAGATCTATCCAATGCTAATTTAGAAATGCCTCCCCCATTTAATGCTAAAAGTAAATACAGAGAAATTGAAAGATTCGATACAAATAAAGAACTAACTCTAGGGGAAGTACTTCTTAACCCTACTAGAATTTATGTTAATCCAATGATTCCATTATTTGAGGAATGTCGAAAAAATAGTTCTCCTTGCAAATATAGTGACATCAAGGGAATAGCGCACATAACAGGAGGGGGTTTATCCAATCTTTTGAGATTACATCCAAGTCTTGGTTACCATATTGATAATCCATTACCTTCCTTACCTGAGTTTGATTGGTTACAGGAAGTTGGAGGGGTAAGCGATTATGAAATGGCACGAACCTTCAATATGGGAATGGGGTTATGTGTCGTTGTCAGTAAAGAAAGTGCAAACTCTATATTATCATGGTTGAAAGAATATGATATCCAAGGATGTGCCATAGTTGGTTGTGTTAATGATAATGGACATCGAGTAACTCATATCAACCCCGACATATGCTTTGAGCACTACTGAGGTAGTGAGTTTGCAGGGTAAACCGCCGGGATGGCCAGGAATAACTTGGATTGAAGGAAAAACTGTACTACAAATTCCTGATATTGAAGGACAAGCCGAATGGAGGGTTGGTCCTGCAAATAAAAGTGACTCTCCAGTGTTCCATAATGTAGCAATGGCGAATAATAGAACGAGAAGTGTTCTATTATTAGGGTTAGCAATAAAAAATAAATGGTTATTAAAAGAAGGAAAGTTACGTGTTTTGGACGGATTAGCTGCGAGTTCGTTACGTTCAAGAAGGTGGCTAAATGAATTACCTGTAGAACTCGCAGAACAGCTTGAAATCATCTCAGTAGATCGAAATGATGAATCTGTTGCCTGGGCATTAGCGAATCATGAAAAACATCCACCTAAAAATTCAAATCCAGAACAATTATCAATTCAAAATGGTGATCTTAGACAAATTGTATATTCAGGTGGATGGCAATGGATTGATATTGATCCATATGGTTCTCCAATCCCATTTCTTGATTCTGCAATGCAAAATTTAGCTCGTAAAGCAATATTACAAGTTAGTGCTACCGATACTGCTGCTTTGTGTGGAACATATCCTCAAGTAACAAGAAGAAGGTATGCTGCCTATGCAGTTAATGATTCTGTTACTCATGATACTGCTATGAGGATTCTATTAGGTAATATTGCCCTTTGTGCTGCAAGACATGAACGTTCAATAGAGCCCCTAATATCTGTTTTTGATGGACATCATACAAGAGTAAGTGTGTTGGTGACTCCAGGGAAAAAAAATGCTTCAAATGTATATAATAATCTTGGATGGAGAGTTAATGAACCCGATAAAAAAACAATTTCAGCAGCCATAAAAGCAGGATTACATAACTTAGGGTGTGCAAACATTCCGCAACCAAGAGTATTTTTACCCTATAATTCTCCTCCAGAATCTTTAGCAAATGGTAAGGTCAGTGGCCCGTTATGGATTGGACCACTAGCAAGAGAGGATGTTTTAGAACAATTAACTGAAGAATATGCTCTGGAAATTTGTGGTATTTCTAAAGAAAAAGATGAGAATATAATCTCTCTCACAGGTTGGAATGATGAAGATATAGAAAAATCAAATAGAGGTGTAGTTCGAAGTATCAAGAAATTATACGAATCAAAAGATGCTGTAGGAATAAAAGGATTAGTTACTATGGATGAATTACCACAATGGACAGATATTGGTGGTCCTCCGAGTCCTAAAAAATTAGTCTCAAAATTAAAGGAGCGGGGATTTAAAGCGTCTATATCTGTAATTTCAACTCCTGCGATTCAGACCAATGCACCTTGGAATGAATTAATTGAAATCGTCAAAAATTTGGCTAAGCAATAGCTTAACCGATCATTGGATCTTGAGTATCATAATCATCATCTTCTGGTGCTGGTAGTCTTGCCATCCTTGCTTCAAGTGCTTCTCTTAAATTGGTATCAAATTGATGCGCTTGCTCTAGTAATTCGTGTAATGATAATTCTAATCCTGTGATCTCTGTAATTGCTTCAATTGCTGTTGCTGCTGCTTTGGGATCGGGGAATGTCGGATTACATTCCGCTAACAATGCTGTTACATCTAAACCTCTTCTATGGCCCTCTGCCAACAAATAGCCTGCAATCCCCGCTACAACCCCTCTTTTTATTGATTCGATGCCTAATTTTTGTAAGGCTTTTCTTGTCTCTTCTATTGATGCAACTGCAAATAATCCAGGGCCCTCAACTTCATCTGGCGATTGTCTAACCAATCCATCAACAATAATCAATTTACTAAATCCCCCCTTAGTAAACCATTCTAATACGGTATTTGCAAATTATATATCTTGCTCTGGAGGAAAAGGAACTTCTGCGATAAATACACCTAAATTATCTCCTTGATATACTCTTACAGGATGCTTTGGTACTGAATCTTCAACCAACGCAAGTGCGGGAAAGTCCTGATGCATAACAGTTCCAATTTCATCAATATCTAAACTTCTAATAACGTGATATGCTGCTATACTTCCTACCATTCCTGCTGTTGAAAATCCGCAAATTGCTAATCCCCCCGTTGAGGGATTTGAATCTGGATTTAACACTAATGAGTAAGTATTTCCAACTGGCGACACCATTCAAATCGACACTCCGAGAAGGGGGTTAGAAAAAAGATTGACGATTTCACTCGTTCCATTCTTCCCAATCGTCCATATTTGGATCTCTATACCACCATTGACCATTTTCATCTTCCCACCATTCAGTTCCGTCTTCATCTACACTGTAACCAGGATCATCTTCATAATCATTAGATTGTTGACTTTGCCTAACAAATTCCTCTCCTGCAGAACCACTTAAGCGTCCTCGATTTGTTTCTCTCTCAAATGGTTCTTCGGATACTGGCGCACCTCCATATGATTGCCCTCCTGATCTACCAAGAATCCTATCTAATGGATTCTCCATGTCCTCATCTTCATCATCATCCTCCCAATCGTCATCCCAATCATCGTCATCTCCCCTGAAAAATCTTACAATGATGACGATGGAAATTAGAGCAATTAATACTCCACCACCAATTAGACCAAGCATCAATGGATCTTCTAAAATTCCAGCTTTTGTATCGGCTGATTCTTCGTTAATCACGGGTTCTGTTCCTCCGCCAGTATTGTCGTTGTCTCCATTATCATTGTTGTCAGTATTATCATTATTTCCTGAATTATCATTTCCAGTATTATCATTTACAACTTCTGTAATACTACCATTAAGCCAAAACTCTACTGAATAAGTAATATCTTTCATTTGATTTGTTCCCGTAGGAGTTAACCATGTAAATGTAAATTCAGTATTAAAATTAGTTAATACCGGGTCATTTGTATCTTTATTTGTTTCAGTTAAAACTGTGGGTGAAAATGTGCATGTAACTTGAGCATTAGCTCCCACGAATGAGGGGCAATTAATTCCCATATCAATTCCGCCAACTGAAACTTTATCTGGGTGTTCGATAGTGATAAATAAGTCATTAGAGTTGATTAATTCACACTCTCTGTTTGAATTTTGTGAGTTGGCTACATTTTCTATCAACCACTCAATTGTAGGGCATTCTAATGTGAGATCAATAATATCAATTTGATCTTCCAATTGTGAAGGGGCACAACCATCGGAATCTACTTGCCCTACTTCATTACCTGGAGTATTTGGACACAAATCATCGTCGTTCAAAACAAAGTCTCCATCATCATCTAAATTTGCTTGTCCAGAATCATCATATTCAACTAATGTTGCATTTAATTCAAAATTATTTAGATATTTCCAAGCTGCTGGATTATTTGGATTAGCAGAATTATCAGGAGTTATTAGAACATATCCTCCTTCTGGCATTGCATCAATAAATACGTCTAAATTACCATCTAAATCCATAATTGATTGTTTTGTTGTACTAGTTAAACTTCCATCATTTTTATAATATTTGAAAGTAACTTCAGTACCTAAAAATGCAGCTTGTTGCCAATCATGTTCTGCAATTAAAGAAACCTCAATGTTTGTGTCTCCAAATTCATCGACCATAACAACGGTGGTGATAAGTGAAAAATAAGCGGGGACAACAATATCAATATCTTTAAGTTCTACATCTGAAGAACCTAAAGGTCCTTTTTCTAATGTTTCCTCTCGCCCATCATAATGAGCCATTATCTCCATAACTCCTCCATTAACACTAATACTTTCACTTGCTAAATCTATCCAATTAAATTGGACATTAGCAGCCCCTGTATTATCTGTTGTTGAATTGAAAAAGAACTCGTATGCCTCACCATCAGGATCTACAATTACTGTAGTCATAATATTAGCATCTTCAATTGGTGAGCCCGTATCAGATAATAGAGATAATGAAATAATTGTAGGCTCATTTCCACCAACAATTAAATTTTCATCATCTATGGAATTTCCAAAGATTATTGCAGATGATAATTCCATAGTAAGTTCTGTTGTAAGTTCATTGTTATTCAATGCATAAACGGGCCCTAATGCAGTAACGAATGGGTTTGAACCGGAATCATTTGTTGCTACAACTGCAACCCATAATGCTTGTTCATTGTTAATCGTAGCTGAAGGTACCAAAATATTACCATCATCATCTCTAATTGCACTTGTATAAATTGCAGAATGTGAAGTTTCTGTGTGTAAAAGTGTATATACCGAATCCATCAATGTTGTGTCCGTGAAATTTTGAGTAGATACGAATACATCATAGAATCCCGTATAACGATCATCTACCTCATCCCATGTAATATCGATACTACCACCTTGATCCATTGGAGTATCAATTGCTACAACATTTTCTACACGAGGGATCGCTGGTAAATCTACAGAGATTACATTAGAAAGCATACTCTCTAGTCCGCCAACTGAAAATATTGCTTTAACTACATACTCATAATGTCCACCCTCTACTAATCCAGAATCTATGTAAGTGACATCTGTGTGATCGCCTGATTTATTGATCAGCAGATTATAATCCCCTGGGAAGGTTGCATTTACTGCGGTTGAACGATATAATTCATAAGATGAAAAATACTGACTACCAGTAATAACTTCTGACCACCGTAGTTCGACTAAATCTTCTTGTACATCGATCGCTTGAAGATATAATGGTTCTAAATCCGGTAAGTCTGGATGGCCTGGAGTTGTAACTAAATACAAATTATCTACATTAAATTCACCGGCATTTGTTGATGAAAATAACAGTGGTAATGTAAAATTGCCGGTTCCAAATTCCATTGCTTCTGAATTAACATATGTTGTTAAATTATGTCCAGAGCCATCATAAAAGTCCTCTAAATGGTGTGACCATTGATACGTAATTCTCAAATTTTGAAATACTACTGAACCCGCAGTGGAAATATCAATTATTGAAGAGATTGTCATCATATCATTTCCATAAGCATCTGTATATGTTGGATAAGTTTGCTGATTTAATTCGATAGTATTTGAAATTGAACTTGTGGAATCTGATGCTCTAATTAATTGTGAGCCGTTCGCTCCAGAATCTGCTTGAGCAAAACCTTCTGCGCTTAATTCGATAATACCATCCGAATCAAAATCAAAATTCATTTTATGCCAAGAATCAATAAAAATTCCATTATTCTGTTCTCCACAATATGCTATTATTTCCGGATTCTGATCTCCGTTAATGTCTCCAAAAGTTGTTAATGTGGGCATCGTCCTGGGGGTTAAATTTCTATTTGAATTAGTAAACGTTCCACCTACAAAATTGTAAACCATTAGAGAGCCATTCATTGTATTATCATCATTGTCTGCAGTAGCGTTTTCTGGAATTAAAATATCTTGGACTCCATCACTATCGTAATCAATCATTATTGCATTCTCTGGGGCTTCAAGGCCTGACTGAGTTGAAGATACATAAGTTCCGGACATATCGTCTGAAATTAATAATTCTCCTGAAGTCCCTTGGCCCCAGGTAATTATATCATCAAATGTATCTTCATTCAAATCTTCTAACCAAAGAAAACTAATATCTACATTATTAAATGACGAAAATACTGCTGTAAATTCATTTGAACCTGGATTCCATGCAAGGGTGTCTGCTGTGAGTTGATCCGAAATAAAAACCAATGTAGCATTATCATTTCCTTGCATAATGTTCCCAATATCGAATTGTGAAATTCCTGTCTGTTGATAAACTCCGCCAATCATAGTTTCATAGGCCCATTCGTCAATAAATTCAAATCCGGGTATACTTTGTTTCCACTGATAAAGTCCATAACTTCCCATAGCATCAGCATAAACAATATCTCCAAATCCATCTAAATCTACATCTGCAGCCTTAACAAAAATTTCCTGACCGCTGGATCCACCTGTTAATTCTTGTGGGGCTGAAAAACTATTTTGTGCTGGTGACCATAAATGGTAGCAAAATCTACCGTTTTGAGGTGTCCAAACCAATACGTCATCGTGTCCATCACCATCAAAGTCGGTGATTTCTAAATGTTGTACATTATTACAAGTTTGATGCCAAGAAATATTTGTAACTCCATCATTATTTGAATTGTTATTAATCCAACCAATCGCCGGAAGTAAATCTCCATTTCCAGTATCCCATGAGCTTGAAAGAACCATGATTTCATCTAAACTATCATTATCATAATTTAAAGTTGTAATATCAATAATTGAAGATTCAAGCATCCACCTACCACTATTATCTGGGATGAAATCTACAGATAGCAAAGAATCCTCTAAATTAATATCTTGAGGTAGGATAAATTCTGGTCCTGGCCAATTTCCTGCAGAGTTAGAAGAAAAGTTAATGATACTGTCATCAGAAAATCTAGTTTGATTTCCTAAATGACCATATCCTGTACCATTATAACCGTATTCAGGAGTTCCGTCTTCATTCATATCTAACCAAATATTTCCTGGACTATTACTAGAGTTGTATGTTAATCCAAGATTTAATGCTTCAACAGTGGAATTACGAGGAATCTCTAGAGAAGCACCAGGTTGAATCTGATTCCCGAATGAATCAAACTGAATAATCACGAAATTATCATCATTTGAAAAAGTTGTCCTCAAAGTAGAATCTGTAGAAATATTAGCTGTCGCTGAAGGGATTAATACTACTGCTTGTGCTAATAGCATCATCATAATTAACAAGATTGTTTTTTGTTTACTTTTAATCATACTAGACATGGGCGTACTCCTCGTCATCATATACGCGAAGCCCTCATCATTCTTGTTGGTTTCTTTCAATCAGTGATGCTTAAATCTAAATACAACAGTCTTTTTTCGTATCAAATATCGGAAATTATAGCGTTTTTTAACATAAAGAACGAGTATTTGTAAAAAAAATATCATACAAGAGTTAATAATACAAGTTAACTCACTAATTCCACATGGAAGTAAGTAATTCTCAAAATGCTCGCGTTTATATTCGTGTAGGAGATATTGAAATTGATATTTCTGGAGAACAACAAGAAGTTGATACTCACTTAATGAAAATAATGGAAGGAGAAGAGTGGTCGACTGCATTAACAAAAATACGTTCAAAAAGAGAGACGGCTATTGCAGCAGCTATTCAAGCCGCAAAAAATACTGGTTTACCAAATCGTGGCTCCGCATTCAAATCATTAATTGAGAGTTGTAATATCTCTAAAAAGCCTGACAGAGTTCTGGCCGCTATTCATTATCTAAAAGATGTAGAAGGTATTGATGATGTACCTCCAAGAGTTATTATGGATTTGTTTTTAGATTCACAATTAGAGGCTCCAAAGAATTTATCTTTATACTTAAATAGATTATTTGAAAAAAATTATTTGGCAATTCCTAAAGGTTCTAAAAATAAAAATAAAAATGCAAACTTAACCTTAGAAGGAAGAGCTCATTTGGATAAAATATCAAAGAAATGAGATGTTAAGATGGATGAAGAGAAGTCACCAAAAGATTGGTCTTTTACATCACACGTAGGTGCTGATCTAAGAGGGATTGATCTTTCGGGTGCAGATTTAAGACGTGCTGTATTTGATAATGCAAATTTGGAAGGTGCAAATTTAACAGGCGCGGATTTAAGAAAAGCTTCTTTCAAGAGATCTAATCTAATGAAAGCGGCATTTGATGGGGCAGATATGAGAGATGCTAGTTTTATTAAAGCCAAAATGAATCTTTCAAATTTTCAAGGTTGTCGTCTGGAAAATGCAGATCTCAGAGGAATTAGGGGGCGTTATGCAATATGGCGTAATGCAAACTGGTGGGATGCAAAAATGGATGACGATTTGAAAAAAGCATTGTCAAAAAAATGGCCCAAAGACGAATAAGTTATTCTTCTTCTGAAAAAGTAGTTATCTTCGGGTTTAGAGGTGGCGATAATGCTGCCCTTCCTGCTGGTCCGAACATAGGAATTAATGGGAGAATTAAACAAAATAAATTACAAATAAAACATATTGCAGTTGCTGCTAAATCCCATTGAGTTGCTAAACTAATTCCAACTCTATCTTCGATAATTGTAGCCCAATAAATAGAAATTACTTGTGATAAAAACCACAATCCTCCGCCAGATAATGAGAATATTCCTCCGAGATATTTCTTTAATAATAACTGTACGCCGCCTATAAAAAGTAATATTCCCGCTGAAACTTTAATCAATCCTGTAATTAAATGATAGTTACTATTTTTAAATTCTGAATCCCATTGCATCATCTCTTCAACGCTAATTTCAACTCCAAGCATTTTCATTAATTCAACTTGATTAGCAGCGCCAGCCTCTGAAAGTTCAGAAAAATGGGTGGCTAATGACCCGCCTCCCTCAAAAATTACTACTAAACTTCCTAAAATTAAAAAGATGCCAATTGTTCTAGGTATTGAAGGATTAGGGCGAATTGGAATTTCCGGCATTACTAAGGATGAATTCAAGTTATTACTAGACAGAATCATAGTACCTAACTTATCATCTCCCATATTTTTATGAGAATACTGGTACTCATTAATCGTGACGATTAGATGTTAAACTTTCAACCAAATTTTTGGGGATTTTAATTGATTCAAATGTGTCCATATTAACACAAACTGTAACTACTGTAGCCTTCCAAACTAGTTGTTTATGTTGATTTTCAAATTCATATTTCCAAGTACAACTTTTATTGCCGACTTCAGAGATCCAGACCTTACAGTTTACAATATCTCCATACTTTAATGGAGCTAAAAATTCACATTCATTTTTTACTGCTGGAAAACCTAATCTAAGTTCTTGAATTATTTTGGGGTAATCAATTCCACATATTTCTTCCCAAGATAATTCGAAAAAACGATGGGCTAAATCCCAATAAACTGGATAATAAACAATTCCAGCTAAATCAACCATTGGAAAATCAATTCTACGAGAAAATCGTACTGCCATGTACAGTCTAAGTATTGAAACTAGATAAGGAATTATTAAACAAAATAATTCACATATTTGCGATTATCTCTTCACTAGATGATTTAGATTTTTTATTGAAATTCGTTGGGCATGTACTAACACCCATTAATCCATAAAAGGGACACCATCCGAAAACGGAGGTTAGTACGCTCCACGCTCCAACCATCAAAAATAATACTTCCCAATTAGAACTTGAAATGTAATCAAATAAAACGAAACCTAATCCCGCAGATAATCTCATAATTCTGTCAAATAATCCGATATTCATAGTCATAATCACCTAATTTTCTATTATTTTTCAGATTTTGGCGGGCAGCATATACAGCTTTTACATCCAGTCACTTTTTTTGACTTAGATTTTTTAGAGAAAGTTGGTCTTTTCATAATAATACAATCTACGTTGAGTATATTAAATACTGTTTTTCTTTGGAAATACAAAAAACGGCCTGTCCGCGATTTGAACACGGGTCTCAACCTCCGCAGGGTCGAAGGATATCCAAGCTACCCCAACAGGCCAGAATAGTGACGCGTAGTACATAATAGATTTAATCACAACGTATGATTCTATATTTTCCAATTAACTATTTTCCAATTATTTTCTTCGGCATAACGTTTCAAAGAACCTTCGGGATTTACCGCAATAGGATTACCTGTGATACGCATAAACCAAGAATCAGCCATAGTATTTCCATAGGCATAACATTCCGTAAGATCATGTCCATTTTCCTCCGCATCTTTCTGTACGATAGGGACTTTTCCTTTTCTACGAGGCACACTCCATCCCCTTTCAGAACCTGATAAGCGTCCGATTCTATTTTTAGGGCCGCAACCATAGGAATAATCCATACCCAATGCATCTCCCATAGCCTCAGCCATTGGAGCTATAGTTGCACTTACTAATACGAGTCTGTGGCCTTGATTTCTATGCCATTCTAAACATTCTTTTGCCTCTGGAGTAATTCGCATTAGTAATTTATTTTTTACTAATTCTTTAGAAAATGAGTCTAATACTTCCCACGATGCTAAAGTGAAGTGCCCACGGTTTCTAGTTGCATCATAAAATGATCTTCCTCGTAACAAATTTCCTAGTGTTCCTAAAATCCACATGGTGGCTCCTAAGGGTATTCTCCATGGTTTTTTCTTGGCTAATTTAGCAGTCAGTGATTTTTCACTAGATGCATCTAACAATGTTCCATCAAGATCGAAGTAGGCGGCACCACTATACTTCGGCATAAGCCTTCCAAAACGACTTTTCGTTTCATATTCACTGACAATATAGAGGAAATGCTTCTAATGTGCATCATATCGCAGTGTCATGGTCGAGAGTCTACAAATCAACAAAATACAAGTTAAAGAAAAATTGATTGTGGATAGTTTGGCTATAATGTCAAACACAGAAGATTTTGATTTTAGCCCTAGGGCGAAAATTAATGGATTAGAATTAATTTTTACTAATGCGACAAGTGGGAATGAATTGGGGCGATTCGAACTTGAAAAAGAAATGCTAGAAATTGCAGAAAGAGATCGTTTCCTAGATTTAAAAGTCAAATTTGAAGTCATAGGAGTTCATGGTAACCTGAATAAAATTAATCCAATAGTCGCACTTGGAAAAGCTAAAAAATTACCAATGTCAAGTTGGAAAATTACAATTCCAATCCAATTTGGATAATTAGTAAGCAAGTTCAACAACCACTGGTTCATAAACCTCAAAAGTAAGATGTAATGTCCAATCATTTCCAGGATCTATACCGTCTGGAAAATCGAATGGAAGTCCTGAATCTAGTCCTCTTGAATAAACTTCCCAAACCCAATTTCCAGTCCCAAAAATAGAATTATCATCAAACAAAATATTCATTAAAATTTCCTTTGAATCGGAAGAATATGTTTGAGTTCCATTGGGTATCTGATTCATTCCTTCTCTGAAAATTATTGCTTTTGCTTCTTCTACAGGTGTTTGTCTTGTACTCTCGGCATCGGCCGCCCAACTATTGTTTGGAACTTCTAAAGACAAAGAAAAATTCTCATCACCTAAAAGATTCCCATCTTGAGTTAATGTTAATGTCGCATTAATTGAATATAAGATTCCATCTACAGAGGGTATATGGGAATTATTCCATTCTTCTCCTGTTTTTAAATTTCCAGACCAAGAATATTCCCTTATTCTTTTAGCCCAACGTACTTCGAAATTACGAGAATTTATTTCAATCTCCCAATCTTGTGTTGATGTAGCACCCACATCATCTATAATTTTCAATCGCCCTGAGATTAAACCACTTTCAGTTGTTGGTAAAGTAATTATTGATTCTGTATAATCAATATCATCAACAGGATTACCGTTATTATCTGAATCTTTTGATAAATTAGAATCCCACTCAAAAAATAATTGTCCTCCTTCAGGATCATATGAGGAAGATGCGTCCAATACTACTGACTCTCCTGCTTTAACTAGAGAGGGTAAGTTCAAAACGATTACAGGAATACCATTTACAAAAATATCTGTAGTAGTACTATCTACTCCTCCTTCGCTATTTGTCACTGTAACAGTAATCGAATATTTTCCTGGCTGATTATAAACATGGCTTGTAAAACCAACAAGTGTTTCTGATTGGTTGCCATCACCAAAATCCCAAATAAAATTTGTAATTACTCCTTCCGAGGTTGTTGTTTCTCTGGCATCGAAATTTACTGCCTCTCCCGAGGTTATTTCATTAGGATACGCCGTCAATGATGCCCTAGGTTTGGTAATGCTGATACTAGTACAGCCAGCAAAAAATACAGTTGTAATCATTAAAATTACTAACCAATTAGCAATGAATTTTCTACGGTAAAACCTCTCCATGCCCCATCCCCGACAAGGTTTGGTAGCCTTATTATATTTCAACGCTAAGTATAATTTGTATCAATTTTTTTGATTTGAATACCAAAAAAAAATTACGGCTCAATGTGTTTTGCACCAATTAAATGTTCGTCTGCTCCGTCAACATTAGCATCGACAATATTCAATTGATAATGGGACTCTAGTTCTTTATTTTCTAATAAATCCTCAACCTCAACTTCGCCTACATCATATTCTGGTGCTTCCTGGATTTCATCACTTTCAATCAGAGTTTCAGCACTTCCGAGTTCTGAAAATACATTTTCTATTTCTGCTTTCTTTTTCTCTTCATAATTTTGTTCCAAGTGTTTTACTGTTTGATTTTCTATTTCCTCGAAAGTTGGGGGTTCTTTAATCTCAACTTTCCAGAGATGTTTAAATTTTTTTAACCAGCGCACAAACAAACGAAGAGATACTCTTTTTTGATTCTTATGTAATATTCAAGGACAATAAGTTGAATGCGAAAGTATGGCGGAGGACATTTTCAGCAATCAGAGAGTGCTTGGATTTGATCTCGAGACTACCGGTATTTCAATTAGTCAATCAAAAATTGTTCAATATGGCCTTATTGGATCTGATAAAAATGGAGAGGAAATAAGAATTAATTCTCTTGTAAATCCATTGATCTCCATTCCATTAAATGCTACAAAAATTCATGGAATTACAAATGATGATGTAAATAAACTTCCAGGATTCAGAGCTCATATTGAAAAACTTACGAATTTATTAAATGGTTCAATTGTTATTGGACATAATATAAAAAGATACGATTGGCCAATTTTGGAAAACGAATTTTTAAGGTGTGGTAAAGAAATACCAAAGCCTCAAACAATTATTGATACGCTTGAAATTGCAAGAAAATTAAAATTAACTAAACCACATAAATTGGAGGCTTTATGTAGAAATTATGGAATTTCGTTGACGAATGCACATGATGCGATTAGTGATGCATCGGCAACATTGCTTCTATTATGGAAAATAATGGAAGAAAACCCTATGCCATTTAGAAAATCATTAGAAGAATTACAGATTTGGAATCCCTCGCAAATAGATAAGAATGAGCAAGATTTGGGACCAAGCATTAATGATTTGCCAATAATTGATTCAAATGGAAGATTAAGGCGCTCTGGAACAAATATTATTCTAGCATTTGGAAGACATAAGGGAAGGACTTTACAAGAAATTAATAATATAGATAGAGAATATTTAATTTGGATTAAAAAAAGTAATAAAGATTTACCAATAGAGATAGTTGAAGAAATTAATTTAATTTTGAATTAAGTGTTTGGAATACCGCTATCTGGAATGGGTTTCCAAGGTAGAACGTCGCACCAATTTCCTACTCTCCAGACATTTTTATCCGCTTTTACTGAACCTAAAAATAATGCACCCTTCCAATCATCATTAACTATTTTTTTTAAGGACTCTAATGCTGGTCCCTCAAAGACTGCACCAAATTTTCTTCCACTGGGCAATATTCCGCCGTGTTCATCTTTTGGACTACAGATTTCAATTAATCCTGCTCCTTTCTCAAGATCTACTCGTTCGAGTAGAACTACTGCGTCTACAAACGTTCTTTGTGGTGGACTTTTGCCAGAATGTCTCCAATTCCACCAATGAGCGCACCAAGCCTTGTAATCACAAAAACCACATGCCTCTTCACTAGGTTGGGCCTCAAATGGTATTTCGCTAGGTTGAGAGGATTCCCATGCTGCATAGGCTTCGTCTAATACTGACGGACCTTTCGACTCTACCACCATTGGACCCCTAGTGTACCATCCTTCTGCAGTAATCTTAGGATGTACTTTGTTATTCTCGGCTAACAAATCGCGATAAAATCTTAGTTGTCTACTAACATTTGGTTTTAATGCACCCGTTGGTACTTTTCCAGTTTTTAAATCCGCGACTACCCATCCGATAATATTCCCTTCATCATCAAATTTGGCTAAAAGTAAATCCATACGCCCCATTAAACGACCATCAGGTGATCTTAATTCACCTTCACAAGAGAGGATTATTCTTTGTACTTGCCTCCATAATTTGATTGTAATCAGATTCGCATCAAGACCTGATGCTCCAACTTTTGTCAATAATAATTCAATAGCACCATATTGCTGATTTTTAGCATTATCCCACTCAGAATCTTTCCACTCTGGGTGTCTAGGGGTTTTGAAAAATACTTCTTTTTCTTCCTCCCATCTTTCACGTAATACCTTATTTGCTAAGGAAGGCATCCACCCAGATTCTTGTGGATCTCTACCCGTTAAATTTTCACCGATAATATCTTCGATTGATGCATGGACAATAGTTCCAATTGCTGCAGCCATACTAGTTTTTCTAGGTAATCTCTGTTTTGAAAGCCAAAATTGTCTTTGACAAGATTCGAATCTGTTCCATGCGGAAGGAGATAAAATATGGCCTCTTTTTCGATATTTTGTTGCTGTATCTGTGGAAACCACGGTTGGCTTCACCTCCTCCAATATGGCCCTAAGGAAAGGTTCTCCTTCCAAAGCATTTTGGAGGTATTAGTTATAAGACTAACATGGGAGAGAATACTCACATAAAAATTTCAGAAACCGCAGATGTTGAAAATGCATTTTTAATTTGCTGCTTTCCTAGCGTAGGAATGGTCAGTAGTATTGTAGGTCAATATTTATTAGAACACTTAAATCTTAATTTTAGTGGAGCGATTAGTGATAGTAGAATTCCGGCTATTTCATTGGTAAATGATGGAAGACCAATGCCTCCAGTAAGAATATACACTGGCGCCCCAATTTGTAAACTTGAAGATTGTGATAAGGTTGTATTAATCTCTTCAGAGTTCAAAGTAGGGGGGGAATTAGCATTTTCTATGAGAGATGCAATATTAAATTGGGCTAAAGAGAATAATATTACTCAAGGAATTTTTATTGATGCTTTTGCGAGAAAAGGGTCGCCGCCTCCTGATCCAAGTTCAGGTGAACCAATTGTAGAATACGAAGACACTCCAGAAATTGATTTTGTAGGCGTAGCTGCTACATTGGACGGTGTCGAATTAATAGAAAAGATGGGAATCCCTCTACTAGAACAAGGCCTTATTGGAGGAATGAGCGGAGTAGTTTTAGGAGAGGCTAGAAGGCTTGGATTAAACATGTTTAGCATACTTGTTGAAGCCGACCCGCGATTCCCAGATGCTAGAGCAGCATGTGCATTAATTGAAAAATTAGACGATTTGCTTTCTGTTGTAGATCTCGATACGACTCCGCTAATTGAAGAAGCAGAACGTATAGAAGAACAAATAAAAAGTATGCTTGAAGCAGCAGAAAGTTCACAAAACTCTAGTAATAACTCTAGTCCGAATAGTATGCTTTATGGATAAGTTTATGGGGATTAAACATGTCAGAAAAGTCAAAAATAGAGCCACCCGATACTGGTAAAGAAAATGAAAATAATGACGATTTAACTAGGGTTCAAAAAAATAAAAAAGATTTTTCCAAAATTAATCTACCTAGTAGAGAAAGTATGGAAATTAAAAAATATAAAAGAGAATTAAGAAGAACGAGAAATTCAGCATCATTTAGAATTGGAAATACTATAATTTCTAGACTAATGAAACCATGGAAAATAATTACAATTCCATTCGCCTTAATAGGATTATCTTGGCGATTAGTTGGAGAAAGACTGGGTAAAATTAAGGCGCCTTACACGGATTATTCATTGGATACAAATTTAGAAAAGAGAAAGGCAGTAGTATTTTTCCCAACAAACGGTGTAGGATTTGGACATTTTACTAGATTACTAGCAATTGGGACTAGAATTAAAAAATTAGACCCGACAATTGAAGTAATATTTTTTACAACGATGCCTACACTCCATATTCTCAAAGAACAGGGCAAATTTATTGCTTACCACATACCTGGTAAGAAATCATTTGATGAAATAGATCCTAAATCATGGAATACGATAATTGAGGAAATGTTGTCTAATGTACTAGACATCCATCAACCAAGTATGTTTGTTTTTGATGGGACTTATCCGTACAGAGGGATGTTGAATTCAATAAATACTCGTAAAAAATTGAATAAAATGTGGCTAAGAAGGCGAACTTTTAAGAAAAATTCAATGGATACACCTATTGAAACTATAAATTGTTTTGATTCGATTATTTCTCCAAAAGATAGTTTAGAACAAGATTTCAGTGATGAAGAAAAATATAATTCTAATTTAATTTCATGTAATCCAATAATTTTATTGGATAAAGAGCACTTAGAATCAAGAAAAAATGTTCTATTAAAATTGGGAATTCCGTTTGATTCGACAGTAGTTTACGTTCAATTGGGTGCTGGAAATATTAATGATATCAATTCGGAACTAGGAATGACTATAGATGCTTTATCCAATCATGAAAACGTCTTCATAGTTTTAGGTGAATCAATGATTGGAAAAAGACTTAATGTAAATAGTGAAAAAATAAGGATTATTCGTGATTACCCTAATTCAAGATTTTTTAATGCATTTGATTTCGCAATTATGGCTGCCGGATATAATTCATATCATGAAGCTATAAATTTTAATCTTCCAACTATTTTTTATCCGAATCTAAATACCGGCAAAGATGACCAATTAGCTAGAGCAAAAATTGCCGAGATGGCAGGTGCAATGGTTGTTATTAAAGATAGGACCCCAAATAAAATTGCGGCTACAATTGAAAGAATGTGTGATTTGAAGGTTAGAAAAAGGATGATTAAAAATATGAAAAATTTGCAAACTAATAATGGGGCAGATCAATTAGCAAAATATATCGTTGATAATTTATAATTGCTCAATCATTGATAGGAAAGAATCGTGTAATTTTTTGTAATATTCATCATCTAGCATTGATTCTAAGTTCCATCCTCTAACAATTTCCTGTTCTATATCTGACATTGGAGATAAATATTTATTTAATTTATTTAATACTCCTTGTTTATATTTTTCAGGAATTACTTCAAACATAGGTGGATAATATTTTTCCATCCACTCTGTATCCAAATTATCACCTCTTACTCTCTTTTTAAATAAATCCATATGTGAGCTTTTCCCATCAGGAAAATTTGAAGTAATATATGTTAATACATTTTCATGTTTAATTGGAAATGATGAGAGAAATCTCTTTGCTTCTGGAATTGAAAATAATTTTTCGATTTCTAATTTAGATAACTCTTCCTTATTTATTACAGAATCTAATAATAGTTTTCTAAAACATTTCCAACAATTACGGCAAGGATTTTGCCATTTACCCCTCATACAGGAATGCGCGATACTACCAATCGTTGTTTTACTATTTATAATCGAAGTCCCTACTTCACTAACTCCAGATACTACTTGTAAAAATGGTAATCCTGCTGCTGAAAAAAGTCCACCCCAATATTTAAAATGTGTTCCATGTGGGTAATCAAGGAACTTTTTATGGCCTATTCTGTAAGCCGATTCTAAAATAGTACCAAAGGCAATCGTATCGAATTCCATTGATTCCGCTAATAGAATAGCAGGTGCTGCATTAGCTACATCAATAGGAAAACCAACAGGATTTCTAACATACTCTAAATCTGTTGTTATCATTCTTACTTCATAACCAATCTCAGTTAAATGTCTACACGCTTCATGAGGTGCATCTTTATCATATAATGTTCTTTTAAGAGTTGGAAGTGGGCGATCTAGAAAAATTGGTGCCGTATCTGCTGGTAATAAACTTAAAGCTGCAGTTGAATCAGCACCTCCACTAAATGCTAATGCGGGTCTAGAATTAGACGAGGGTTTCCAAGTTTCTAAATTTTCATCTATATTAACGATATTTATTCGAGATCTATTGTTTGCAGCCTCGGCAAATTTTCTACTTACTGGTTTTGGACATTCTAACCTTTTGCCAATAAATGGTTGACAAACTAATAATGTGACTAATGCTAAATGATCAGGATGAATTTGTTCGAAATTAAATTCAGCGGGTAATTTAAATGTAAATTTTTTTTTATTTATTGAATACTTTTCTGAGGGAGATATTCTATCATCAGCCTCCATTTTAATATTAAATTCTAAATTAGATTCTAAGTAAGCTACGCTCACCTTCATTTTTTCACCTTTATTGTAAATTTTCCCAATACCACTTGATTGCTAATGACAATCCTTCTTTAGGCATTATTTTAGGGTTATAGCCAATAAGATCCTTCGCTAGGTCAATACTTGCAAGTGAATGTGGTATGTCTCCTGGCCTAGGGTCTACATGAATTGGCTTGATTTTGGCTATAGATAAATTGAAATCAGTTAATAATAATCTAATTTCTAAAAATAGATCTAAAATTGTTAATCTTTGACCACAAGCAACATTGTAATTCAAACCTGTTGCTTCCTTAGATGTTGTTGTTAACGCTAAAATATTCATTTCTACAACATTCTCAATAAATGTAAAATCTCTTGAATATGAACCGTCACCATTGATTTCAGGAGATTTTTCTTTGATTAAGGATTGAACAAATTTTGGAATTACTGCAGCATACATCCCCTCTGGATCTTGCCGTGGCCCGAATACATTGAAATATCTCAGTCCAATCATCTCCATTCCATATAACGAATTAAAAATCCTTGCATAAAGTTCCCCAGAAAATTTTGTAATCGCATAAGGAGATAATGGAATACCAATCTTACTTTCTACTTTTGGAAGATTTGGTTCATCTCCATAACAAGAAGAACTTGATGCAAATACGATTCTTTTTATTCCTGCTTCATATGCAGAAAAAAAGATATTTAATGTGCCTGTTATGTTAATCTCATTTGTAGTTAAAGGGTCTTTAACCGATCTTGGAACAGAACCTAAAGCCGCTTGATGACATACATGAGTACATCCTATCATTGCTTTCTTACATGTTTCAATATCTCTAATATCGCCTTCAATTAATTTAAATTTTGGATTACTTAGATTATGTTCTATATTTCTCAAATGTCCTGTAATAAAATTATCTAAACAAACAACTTCAGCTCCTTTTTCAAGTAGTTTATCACAAATATGTGAGCCGATAAAACCTGCTCCTCCAGTAACTAAAATTTTACAATTTGATAATTCAGACATACTTCTCTAATGCTCCGTAAATCTTCAACATTATGATGTCTACGTTCTATTTTTAACAATTAGTTTAATTAGATAAGTAAAATAGAGTTTTCAAATCTAAGATGAACCTATAAATTATCATACAAATTACTTAAATTCTTGAACATAGAATGTTTATCAAATTTTGCTCTTGCGTTCTCAAATGATTTTTCTGATGCTAATTTTAACCAATTTTCATCAAATAAACTATCTAATATTTTTTCTGTAATATCATGTGCTTCGGAATTATTTATTAGAAATCCTGTTTCCCCTTCGATGAAAGTTTCACTAGCACCTCCAGCATTTGTTGAAATAACTGGAACTCCAAATCCCTGTGCTTCAATTAAAACATTGGGCAATCCTTCTGTTCTTGATGTCATTAAAAAAATATCCATTCTATCAAGCCATAATTTAACTAGATTAGTTTGGCCTACCAAGTGTACATTATCTGAAAGATTTTCTTTTTCTATTTCAAATTTAACTGTATTAAACAATGCTCCGTCTCCCACAAGTATAAACTTCACATTAGGCTTCTTGATTAATACCTGTTTAGCAACTTCAAGCCAAAGTAGTGGTCTCTTTTCAGAAACAAATCGAAATACTGTACCTACTACTTTGTCATTTTTATTAATGTTAAATTGATTTAATCTGTCAGTTATACTTTTACCCTTACATATATCATTAATACCAGAAAAATCCGTACCATTATATAAAACTGAAATTTTTTCTATCGGTATTTCTAGCCACTCTGAATAACTTTTTGCACCCGCTTTACTATTCAAACAAAGAGTGAACCTCCCTGAATTAATTAAAGTTCTATATGCTTCCTTCAAGTATTGTTTATTTCTCATATGTAAAATTGTTTTTTGATCTGGACGCAAAGAGCGCCCAAACATCAAAACTTTTGGGACTCCCGCCATAGCTGCTGCCAATCCTGTAAAAATATTTGTTGTATCTTGCCAAGTATGAACAATAGAAGGTTTGAATTTTGAGAAATTTAAGAACATAGTTTCAATCTCTTTCCTAATTCTTGGATGTAAATAATTTAGTAATGGATCCCATTTTTCTAATAATTCATTTGCATTTGGAATGATTGTAGAATAATCAATAATTTTACTATATTCTATAATTGGTATTTTGATATTTTTAATTTCGTCTTCATAGGTTTGCCGTACTCCCCCAGAGTTATCAATAGCATGACAAAATAGTGTTGTTTTTGAAAATTTTTTACTTTTTACTAATCCTTCTAAACAGCTGACTACCTGTCTTTCAGCACCGCCTCGATTTAAGGAAGATGATATCATTGCTAATTTATTATTATTAACCCAATTAGAATTTACTATTTTATTTGATTTCTCTACAATATTTTTAATTACTTCCTCGATAATAAAAATATCTTTGCCCTGTTGTAAAGTTTTTTCTAAATATTCACTTGATAATTCCAATTTATTTACTAATTGATCAAAATCAGATTTAAATTCTATAATTTTTTTATTACTAGGTTCTTTTTCTAAACCTAAATTGATAAATTTAAAAGTTTGAGAAAGGTTTCCTTGTTTATAAAAAAATTCTATGTATTTGAAAATTAAATCGCCTGAACCGTTTCTATCAAAATATTTCTTAGTATTTCTGTAGTATAAATCTGCTCTTTCATTCCAAAAATAACTCTTTGAAATTGCAAAAGCAATAAACTGTGCATCCGATATATCGGGTATATACTCAAAAACTTCTTCGAGACAATTTAATGCATCTTTTTCTCTATTAGTCTCATAATATAGATTTATTTTTCTTTCCCAATTAACTAAATTTAAAGGGTTTAATCTACATTCTGATTTTAAGATTGGTAATGCTTTTTCCCAATTTTTTTGTTTAATATAAACTAATGAAAGTGTTCGTTGTATTTTAGATGAATCTGGAGAAATTTCTAATGCTTTTTCTAAAAATTCCTTCGCTAATTCGATATTACCAAGATTATAGTATACTCGTCCTAATCCTCCTAATGCTTCTGAATCATTTTTATATATTTTTAATACATTTTCCCATGCCTCTAATGCCTTCTCATAATCTTTTGATGCATTGTATGCTCTTGCGTGAAATAATAATGCTATTCTGTTAGTTTTCTTCCTAGTTAAAATTTGATCACATAAAGTATGGACTCTTTCGAAATTGCCTAAATTATAATAATTTCTAATCAATGTGATTCTAGATTCTATGTCCTTAACGTCTTTTTTAATTATTTCATTCAATATTTTGGCAGCAATTTCATGATTCCCCAAAAAGTTTTGACTTCTGGACAATAGTCTTTTAACTATTATATTTGATTGGTCAATTTGTAAATATTCCTCACAATGTTGTATAGTTTCTTCATATTCTTTGCTATTAAAGCAGCTTTTGATTAATAATAATAATATTTTTTTATCTTGAGAATTATTTTTTAGATATTTAGAAGCAAATTCTCTTGCTTCCTTATTTTTCCCTAAATTAAAGTAAGCCCTACATAATATATGTAATAATTCTGAATTTTCTCCTTGTATTAAGATTATCTCTTCTGCAACTTCGATACAGTTCTCATATTCTTTATTATTATAATAATATTTCATAATCCTTAATCTAGACCCGACATCTACTTTATTTAGTACTGCAATTTCTAAATATTCATCAATTACTTTACCTACTCCTAATTTTTCTTTACTACGTGCTTTAATTCGTATGGCTTCTAAGTAATTCTCATCTATTTGTAATAAATCCTCACAAATCTTTATACAGTTTTCATAGTTTTTATTAGAATAATAAAATCGTGCTAAAATAATATAGTTTTCTAATTCTTTATCATCTAAATTTATAATTTTCAATAAACATTCTTCTAAATTTTCATTGTTACCGAAATAAGAATAACATCGAGAAAGAATATGCCATGTTTTTAAATGCTCACTATCTATTCTGATTATTTTTTTACACCACTCAATACTGGACTCGTATTTTCTTTCAGAAAAATAAAAATTTACTACTGAAAAAATAGATTCTATATTTGTTTTATCATTTTCATAAATTTCTAATAAATTTTTCAATGTTTTTTCTTTATTCCCAAGTATCAAATTCGATTTAGTAATAATTCTTTGTGCTTGTTCATTATCTTTTTCAATTAAGAGAATTTCTTCGCCCATTTCTACTGCTTTTTCAAATTCTTTAAATTTATAGTAGTAACGTAATATTTTAAATCTTGAATCTAAATCATCTAAATCAATTTGAGAAATTTTTTCATAATAATTTTTTTCTTCCTCAAAATTTTCTAATTTGCCATTAGATCTTGCTAAAAATCTTAAAGCTATCAGATTATCTTCCTCGATTTTAATCAATTCGTCACAAGCATTAATACACTGATAAAAATTTTCTAAATTATAAAAAGAACGGATTAAATGAATGTATAACTCCTTTTCCTCTGGATATAATTTTAATCTTAAATTGGACCTGTCTATTGTCTTTTGAAAGGCTCTATTTGAATATGATTCTCTAATTTTTTTAATATTAATCTCATTATCAAATTTTTTTATTTTTTCATTAAGATCCTGTAAATTCCCAATTCCTATGATTCCCCTTTTACTTAATTCTTTACTTAATTTTTCATCTATTTCGGAATTAATTTTAGAATTTTGGCCGCCTAAATAAATTATATATGAATATTCAATTTCCTCTTCTTCAATATCTGAGATTTCATCTTGAATTATTTTATTTTCTTCCTTAAGAAATATTAATGATAGCCACGGGAAAAATATTAATAAAAAGTATAATCCGCTGAATATTAAAAATATTTCTAGAATATCAAATATTGACATCATCAATTCTCCTTACTTGTTAACTCTACATATTTAGAAATTGATTCTTCAATATTTGAATCTAAGAATACTTCTCCAAAATCTAATATTATGCCTCTCGAACAGATTTCCTTTGCCAAACCAAGAGAATGAGTTGAAATTATTACCGTACCCGCACGTTGAATAAATTTTTTCAGTCTTTTTGCCGCCTTTGCTCTAAATTCTCTATCACCGACACCAAGTGTTTCGTCCATCAGTAAAATATCTGGTTTCAACGCAGTAATAAAACCAAAGCCTACCTTACCTCTCATTCCTGTAGAATAAGTTAAAAATTTCCTATCAAATGCCTCGCCAATATTTGCAAAATTCTCCACAGATTCAACAAATTTAGGTAAATCCTCATTAGAAACTCCGTACGCTAAAGCTAATTCCATAACATTTTGTCTACCTGTAATTTCCGAAATGAACCCTGGATCAGTACCCGCCAATAAAATAACTCTGCCATTCGTTCTAATCTCTCCTTCGGTAGGTCTTAATAATCCTGCAATTGATTGAAGTAATGTAGATTTACCAGCACCATTTCTTCCTAATAATGCTACAACTTCTCCTTTTGTAATTTGAAAATCAATATTCTTTAGTGCTAGGAATTCCTTGAATTCACCTAGTGGTTTTCTTTTACTTCTTTTAAAAATATGATAATTTACAGATAATTCTGAAATAGTGACCGCATCTTCTAAGACCATGTAGTAATCCTCCATCTTAATTTATCGATTAATGCATACCCTCTAATTGTTAAAAATATCAGGATTATTGAAAAAAATGCAAATAAACGATAATCTAAATCAATAATTACAGAATCTAAGCCTGCAAAATATCTTGCAGTCTCAACAAAATATGGAAACGGATGTAATTCGTTTAATCTATAATGTAATCCTTCAGCGTAACTCATCGGATACAATGCTGGAGATGCAAAGAATAGTACCATTAAAAAATAATTTACTAGATTTTTTAAATCCGGTATATTTTTTGCAAATGGTGCTAAATTCATCCCTGCGCCCTCGGCCAGTAATCCAACAATCTGAGAAATAAATAAGAAAACTATTATTCCTAAAATTGGAAGATCATATACTAATAATAAGATAAGTGCGACACCAAATGATTGGAGAAAACTATCAATAATTCGATATCTCAACATCGAGGATTTTAAAACCCTAGTTCTTACTCTTTCCGCCCTCAAACCTCCTGAAAAATCGTCAATAGAATTCATTCCTGTCTTTAAAGAAACTTGCATTAATCGAAATAATGTGATCCCAATAAAAATAGTTTCAACTCTAGGTGAACCTCTTAATACTGTAAAAACAAATAAATAAACTAAAGAAGTAACAATTGGATCTAAAATCATCCATAATAATCCTAATCTTCTTCGGCCAGAAATTTTCATAAATTTTTTCTTCAGAATAAATTTTGTTCTATTTTTGTCTAATAATTTATCTTCGGTGGTCAAAGTCCCTAATTCTATGCAAGATTCGGGTGTAATTACTCTCTCCATTAAAATTTCTCCTAATATTATTATAATTTAACTCGTTCTTCAAGAGTCTATATTTCCCCTATTATTGGCTTGCTACAAATCATCATTAATGATGATTGTAGTAAATTTAAGTTCTTTTATCACATTTTGCTACTTTTCGGAATCTGACAAAAAAGTAAAAATGGGAAAATGTAACAAATTATGAAGTTTCATCCGAGAGGTTCATAATTCAAAACTAATGAGGCCTATTTATGGATGGGAAAAATGATATTATTCGGTCCATTGAAAAAGGTAATTTATCGGTAGGAATTATTGGATTAGGATACGTTGGGCTACCGACGGCAATAGGATTTTTAGATGCTGGATTTAATGTTTGGGGAGTAGATGTCTCACAACACGTTGTAGACACTATTCTTAGAGGAGAGAACCCTACAGGAGATCCCGAAATTAATGATATTATACCATCACCCGATTCTGAAAATTGGAATATTACAACTGATACTAAATTGGCTGTAGAGAATTGCGAAATTCTTATTGTTACAGTTCCTACTCCAGTAACTGCGAACTTAAAGCCCGATTTGAAGTATGTAATCAGCGCTGGAGAAAATATTTTCAAATCTATAGAGCCGAATTCAGGAAAAATAGTAGTTCTTGAAAGTACTGTTTACCCTGGAGTAACCTCACAGTCTTGGCTTCCACTAATAGAAAAATATGGATTAAAAGAGGGTATTGATGTAAATATTGCATATTGTCCGGAAAGGTTTAATCCGGGCGATGAAGCAAACGGTGTTAGAAAAGTTGCTAGAGTTATCGGTAGTTTAAATCCTGAAATTGGTGAAATATTAGTTAATGTATATTCTAAATTAACAAGTGGGAGAGTCGATTACGTTGGTAAAATGGAAGTTGCGGAAGCTGCTAAAGTAATTGAAAATGTTCAGAGAGATATTAACATAGCACTTGTAAATGAATTGGCAAGAATTTTTCCAGCATTAGAAATAGATATTGAAGACGTTTTGAATGCGGCTGCAACAAAATGGAATTTTCATCGATATACTCCTGGCGTTGGAGTTGGAGGACATTGTATACCAGTTGATCCATATTACATGATTCAAAGAGCTGAACAAGTAGGAGTTCCTGCTGAATTGATTTCGGCTGCAAGGGCAGTGAATAGAACTATGCCAATGCATGTATATTCAGTATTAAAAAATATATTATACACAAATAATGTTCCAGCTAATGACTCTAATGTGTTGTTCTTAGGTTGGTCATACAAAGCCGAAGTAGGAGATCATCGGGAAACACCAGCAGAACATCTTGCAACTGCTCTAACAGATTCTGGGGTAAATGTCTCCGTATGGGACCCACATTTAGAAAATGACGTATATCCAAGTAACGTTGATGTAATTAATGATATTAATTCAGCAAAGAATTTTGATTTGGTTGTACTAGTAACTGGTCATTCGGCATGTATCAATCTTGATTGGGGTGCATTACTACAAAATATGAGGAAGCCACTTGTTTATGATGGAAGAAGAGTACTTGATTTAATTCAACTTGAAAAATTAGGATGGGATATTTATGCTGTTGGAAAACCATAGTTATTCATAATCAAATAATGTTTTTTTCCTTTCTTTAAATTCATCCTGATTACCGGAAATTAAATCAAATAACTCAATTTCATTAAGGATGATTACATCTAAATCTATTGCCTTTTTTAATTTTGAACCTGCTGATTCTCCCGCAACTAAATAATTTAATTTAGATGATACTGAAGAAACTACCTTTCCTCCAACATTTTTTATAGCGAGTGTTATTTCTTTTCG